>Ga0116227_10000696_pt1 | contig 67988 bp, 50 predicted proteins | sample S1TSphgellanicum_FD_89693 | JGI IMG/M metagenome (GOLD analysis project Ga0116227, IMG submission 89693) | Host-associated microbial communities from peat moss isolated from Minnesota, USA - S1T2_Fb - Sphagnum magellanicum MG | ecosystem: Host-associated > Plants > Peat moss > Unclassified... | reverse complement strand
AAATAGGTCCTATCTAGATAGGTGTTTAGCCTATATGGGTAGGTAGGTACCTAGTTCAACCTACATACCTAAATATTGATTTAAATTGAATTTGGACAAATTCAATTAATATTCCACGTGTCACAATTTAAACCATCTAAACATATAAATTAAACATCTTGGATTATTTCAAAAGAATTTAAAATTTTTATTATTATTAAAAGTTGGGACACGTGGCAACACACAAATTGTTCCCATTGTTCACCAAAAAAGTCGCATCCTAGTTGTAAACGACAATATGTATATGACAAGTCAAAGGATGAAGGTGTATTTTGTTGACTTTTTCCTTCATCCAAAATTTGTTGTCGTTTGCGACTAGTGTCATTTGCAACTTGTCCAACGCAACTATTAAGATTTTAGTTGCAAATGTTACTTGCAACTAAAACTTAGTCGCATGGACCAGTTGTAAAATGACCATTTTCTACTAGTGTATGCAAGTATTTTCATTGTTGTTTGCTCTTCAAGGCGGATTATGGTGTTTTTTCATTGGATTAGCTCAATGCATTTGGTGACAGTGGGAAAATGTGGAAGTTTGGACTATAAGGAGCAAATATTAATGCTATTGGAAGGGGGTCTTTTGGAAGAAATAGCTAAATGTTTTGCCAAGTTTTTATTTTGGACTTATGGACTTTCTTTTAGGATTGTGTTGTGAAGTGGTTAATTAGGGAGGAATGTTCTACCACAAGTGATGGTCTTCTTTTTTGGAATGATAGAACTCCATTACGTTATGAACTTCAAAAGAAAAGAATTGTGATTAGGTTTAGATGATAAGGATTGTCTAAGGAAGTTGATGAAGCGCCATAGAGGTTTCATGAGTGGTCTATATGGAAAATTATTATTAGGTGGGATGTAATTAAAGGTTTTTTATGGGGCACACATTGGGATTCCTATGGTTAAGAAAGAGTACCCACATTTGTGGGAGTTTTCAAGGGAATTGGGGAATTTGAGGGCAAACCTAGATCATTGGAAAAACTTTGTGAATGGGTTGTTTGGGTTTCTATTTCTCCTTTGTATGTTTTATTGGGTGGAAACATAATGTGGAGAAGGACCATTATGTGTTTGTTGATGATCTTAATTCTATGTTGGGATATGTGAATTGCCAAGAGAAGACTAATTAGTGGGCTCGTTAAAAGGGAAACCATAGAGTGTTTATTCCTCAAAATTTGTAAAATAAATTTGGTAGATGATTAGGTGAGCTAGGAAATGGTAGAAGAACAAGGAATCTTTACAATTATGTTGGTTTTGTAATTGTTATAAAAGCCGATTATTATATATCCTTCTATATTTGTATCTATGTTCAATAGAAATGGTTTACACCACTTTTGGGCTACACCATGATCTAGTTGATTTTATTTTTTAAGATTGCCTAAAGCATTGTTGAATTTTCACATGTAAATACATCTACAAATCATCTTTGAACTCTAATAGCAACATAACAACATAAATTATTTTTTTAGGTGTTTAGGAATTGACCTTTGTGGCATTCAGTGGTTTATTTTTTTGAGTTTTTGACCCCCTCTACTTTGAAGGGCCATAACTTTTTCAATTTTATTTCATTTTTGATGATTTTTAGTGCCTTGAAAGCACAATAAGAAGGTTTCAAGTTTTTTTTTAGACACCAAAAACAATGGAGCCCTCCCCTTGGATCTAACATGCCTTTTTTATATAGTTTGTAACATGGGATTTGAAAACAAAATATATGGGTTAAATCTTTTAGTTGTTTTTATATTCTCATATTAAAATAAAAATGCCATTTCGGATTGAACTCAAAAAAATTTAACCTAACGGTAAAACGTAAAACAAAAAATAAAATTCCATGGCTATTATTTAGTTCATTTAGTCTTATGTTTTGCTACCTATTTACCTACCTACCTATGGTTATGTATGACCTACGTAACTATATATATATATATTTCCAAAATATGATTAATATGCCATGTGGTAATTTTTTTATTGTGCCACATGTCACAACCTCGGATCATCATTAACAATCATAATGAATGATGAGATCAAAATTTTGATAAAAATCATTTTTATGTCCAAAAATCTTCATAGTGCCATTTGTCAAATTTTAATAAATGGATGACAATCAATGATATCAACATCACATCATGGGTGCAATATAATGGAATCGCATAATGGTTGAAAATAAGTTGTTTTGATTGAGTTGTAATGAGTTACACCATACATACAATGAGTTGCAACTTTGCAACTCATGTAACTTGTCCATTAGCACTCCTGATGTATGAATACAATGAGTTGTAAGTGTTTTTTGCAACTCAAAAATTGAGTTGCAAGGCTAGTTGCAAAACAACCTTTTTTCTCATAGTGAAATATAAAGACTACATGATTAGGCTAAGGACATAATCGCAAAATGTTTTAGTCATGGATGCCATGTTTTGGTGTATGGTGGTGGCCCAAAATATCTAAAATGTTTGTGAATAGCTTATCAAAGATGTAAAAACCAAAAGTGTAGATTGGCCAACACACCTTGAGTTTAAATGAAAATATTTCATTGCCACTTCTGTAAAAACAAAAGAACTACTTTGGTTTCCACCTCAACCATTCACTAAAAGTGGGGACCAATGCATTATTTGTTGTAACCCATATGGGCCAAAAGGGGTGTGGCAATTGGGCACTTGTTCACATATGTACCATCTACAATGTTTAATAATGCTGATGGTGGCAAGGAAAAGAAGTTCACAATGTAGGGCCCCATTCCATCATCATCTATATGCACAATTTAACCTTCAAGCTACCATGCCAAAACATTGGGATATAATCAATATAACACACCTAATTGGCTTCAAGCATGGGGTGAAGAAGACATGGGATGGATTTGGCAAATGGGCATGTCATCTATTACATTTAAGAGTCAATACAATGAATGATAGTTAATGAATCCTAGATTTAAAAAACATGTGAGGCCTTATACCCCATGCCCATTAATGCAAGATGTGGATGGCTTTACCAAATATTCACAGGGTGGTTTAACCCAAGGACCAACAAATTTGAATTTGGTCCAAACCCATGTGGAATTTGGTACAACTCCATGGGTGATGAGGTTAGGCATGACGTACTAGATGAAGTATCTTGTTACCTATTAGTTGACAAGACTAGTGATTCCCAATGCCTGAAAGATGAAATGACATTTGCACTTCTAGCCAAAGTATCATCTCACAAGGTTGCCATGGTTGATGAGATAAACAATGTTCCCAAGTTGGATGTGATTTTGCATGGGGTGAACATTGGGCAATGAAGTCCATCATTGTAATAATCTTATCTAACTCTTTGAACACAATTTGGGAAAAGTAGTAATATATTTAAGATGGGTGAAAGCACACTACGGTGACCCCCTTTGGGCCACTTTTGGGTATAGTATTATAATACATATAGTATAATTGTTCCAAAAGCATGGTACATTTAATTTTGTGTATCAATGTTGGTTTTTGGGCCTTATAACAATTATTTTTACAAAAATAATGTTATATAGTATTATTTTTAAAATAATAATAAATTTTATTATCTATATTGAAGGATCCATGAATATATTTATAATATACATTTGTATAATAAGGTCATAGTCTCATTTTGACTACACTAACTTTAAAACTTCACTAGTCATTAAATTAATCAATTTTAATGAAATAAAAAATTGGCCCATCTAACTATGCTTGTCATCTTCTATGTGGATGTGATTTTTTTGTCAAAATTTCAATTTACCACACATTTATCACATCTTTGTTAAAAAAACTCATTTTTTGAGATGAAAATTTACAAATTAGCCACATAGTATCCAAACATGGTTCATATTATGTGAAATGACATGGTTCAATATACCTTCAACTTTCATAATTACTAAAAATCATTTAAATGTTCTTTGGAATATATTTGTGTTTTTGAGTACATAAGTATATTACATTCATTTTCACAAATATATTCCAATCTCCCACTTTATTAAATGAAATGAAATAGTTTCTTTCTAATCTCTTGCCTAGGTTATATTCTAAAAAAATATGCAAAAATATTGTGAAAATCTTTTGAAAGTTTAAAGTGGGATACACTCAAACATGCACATCCCTGGAAAGTAGTACAATGTGACACCACAAAGGGGGTCACCATAGTGTGTTTTCACCCAAACCTAAAGAACCTTGGGATTAGGGTGAAAAGGATTTAACATAGGTATTAGGCACATCATATGTGCATAACATCTCCTAGAAGCAAAAGTATGTATATTTTCATTATCATATTTATGAATGGCACATAATGGGCAAACAAAATGTTTGCCCAATTGATGTAATGATTGTGATCACTTGACCCTAATAAAATAAAAAATGATTTTTTAATTAGCTTACAACTTTTAGATGACATAGTTTTGGAAAACTCATAATTGCACACATAATACATTTTTGTAACATACATTTCTGAATATGCCATATTTTCAACACTTAATTTTAGTTGAACCAAACTTTTAATCTTGTTTACATTAATAAAATGAATAAATCAAATACTTGGTGAAATTATGATAAACACTAAATAGGGTCCAAAAATAAATGGTAGCAAATTTATTTACACAAAAACATACAAATCATATAAGACTTGTAGACTTTTGTGCGAATGGGAATATGAGTGATTTTTTGTATTCCCTAATGGTTGATTCCTTTGAATGCCCTAATGGCTTTGAATGTGGAAGCACGACCAATTGCAAGATTGATATTTTGGGATTGTTGTTCATTGCAGTCATTATCATTTTGTGCCTTTCCACCATCATCACTAATGTCAGTGTCCTCATCATCATTGCATTGCTCTTCCACCTTTGAAATGTTTGTCCAAAACCAAGTCGTGATGATATTTTGCCCCATTTGTTTTGTCATAATTTGTTTAATGGGACACCATCCATCAATATCTAGGATGCCATCCATATGTGGTAGATCGTAATCTTGTTTGCTTATGAAAACCATTTTTAAAATTTATCAATGGGCTTCTTCCTTCAAACAACCCATTGAATGGATGAATTTTGAATAGGCAAATGAAGACATTTCATGGAAGTAGTTAGTATGGCCAATGCTGACCTCACCTAGGGCTAAAGATGTGGGTAAACCCATCCTTGAGTGGTACCTCATGGAATGTCACACCATGATTTACTAGACTTGTCGAACTTTAAAAAATCATAGGAAACTCTTAAATAAATATTTTCATAAAGTATTTTTAGTGAACACATTTATTAGGTTCCCTAGATTTTGAAATATCAATAACATAAAAAATATTGTGTATTTTGATGTTCCTAATCATTGCATTTAGTTAAAGTTTCAGGAATGTAATGTTGGTTCCTTCCCTTGAACTTTTTGGTCAAGAAAACAAATTTGAAACATGATTTGGGAAATTTCTGGGGAATAAATTCCCTAAGGTAATTTTGAAGTCATCATTTTTTCAATTTCTATTAGGAAATTAATTGAGTAAGTATAAATTAATTATGAATTTCCAAAGTTAAAAAATGTGATTCTTGGAGACACCATCACCGTTAAAAATACAATTTTTTGACAATTTTCATTTTTTAAATTCCAAAATAAACTTCAAGCCATTCATCTTTCCAATCCCTTGTCATGTTGATGGTTCCCAAGAACAAATCTTCATTCAACCAATCAAGCATGATGTTTAACAATGGGCAACTATTAATGTTGTCCCACCAATTTAAACAAATAGTGCCCCCATACATTTGGATTGAGTTTTTGGTCATGTCGGTCACAAGTTTTGACAAATTTTGTTTGGAACTTTTCAATAATTATGTCCAAAGTATAGATATGACAACAATTTATAAGACATTTTACTCACAACATTAATGAAGGCCATATGGTAAGCTACATTGAATGGGATGTTGGCTTCATAGAAAAAGGTTGTTCACTTCTTGTCAAGATTTTATTTAGTGGTTGAATTCATCCCCTATAAAGTCATTTGCCAAAAGGTGTGAGGGGGAAGGTTTGGCATATGAATGGGATCATCCATGCTAACCCTAGACGTTGGACATTATGTGCCATCTACTTGGGGGCCTACAACAAAAGAGTCATTGAACAAACCCAATGACTCATCATTGATGACATTGGGCACTTGTATATCAAGAAAGGAGCTAAATGTTATGCATCATCGTATGCGACAAGGTTGTTCCCACCACACCTTACAAACAAGGCTTTCACTTGAGGCCTAACCTTTGTACATAGGCTAATTCCTATTTTGTCACCCTATTAAAAATAGTAGTTCAAATGATTAAACATCTTATCCTTACAATATATGATTTGTAAGTTGCAAAATTTGCATTGTACCTTACCAAGTCTTGTGGTTGCAATTGTCACATCAAGGTACCATGCCTCCCACATGTCATGCTTACCATGCATCTCCAACATGTTAAAAAAATGCAACTAGATGAGACCCTACTACAATTGTAAACACAATTGAAGAGTAGAAATCTAACCACCCTTGGATAAGCCCAACTACCTTGGTCCCCAACTTGATATGTGATAGGGATTATGTTCAACACGACTAGAGTTTGCACATTTGAAAGGATATGAAAGAGTAAGAAATAAGACATTTATATGGGAAGTTTTATGATTCAAAATATGGTAGGCCACCAAACAATCTATGTGCAAATCAAACAACCACAATTTAATTTATTCCATGATTGTGGCAACCAAAATTTGGTCACTAATGTGTGAATTCGATAATGGTCAATCAAAAGTGGGGATATTCCACATTTTGAGATTGAAGAACTTGACCAAAATTGATGATCAAATTTGGTTGCCCTTGTCCATGTCTAGGTTTTGAATTTCCATGCTATGACTATGGCAAGTAGATGGTGACAAAAATTGGGTTGCCCCATTTAGGTTTGTTACCTTGGAAAGTGATTTAGATCAATCATGAACTACAACTATAACCCATTTTGATCATCAATGTTTGTTTTCCTAGAACCCATATTAGGGTTATGGACTTGAATAAACGTATGTGTAAGTATCCAAAAAAAAATGTCATGGCCAATGAAATTGCTAGATTTGGTGTTTTTCTTAGTTTCATTGGCTTAATGTCAATTTTGTCATTAAATAATCTTGGTGGGAATTATTGTAAAAATATGAAGTCCAATGTTGAAAATCATCATAATTATTAACTGCAATAACTTGGCAACAAGCACATGACAATTTGTTTTTACAATTTTTTTCATTCAAAGCAAAATTTCTTTGGGAAAATAATTTGTCAAATATACCATTTTAAAAAAAAAATTCACCTACAATGGATTTTTTTTTGAAAACTCATGTTTATACACATTGTTGAAGGGGAGCTAGGATATAAATCAATTTGAGTAAATTTCTACTCTCAGAAATGGTTTATGGCCAAATGTGACTAAATCTCCTTATGGACAATTATCAATCTAGCAACATCACAAGATTGAAAAAACACACAAGGCACAAGTAATGTGCAAGAACCCTATCTATAAGTTACTAAGTTATACATTGAACTATTAGTTCATTCAAGATAACTAGGAAAACAAATATAGATCACCAAATCCAATAATCCCATTGACCTAGAAAAGAAAATCTTCTCAACTACATACAACCCTATTATGTTGAACAATGAAAATAGTGGTCCCTTTCTACCATTTTGATTGGCGCACTAAAATTCTCACAAACCTACCAAACCACATTACACATTGAACTATTTGTTCATTCAAAATAACTAGGAAAAATAAAATCAAACCATCAAATCTAGCAATGTCATTAGCATGATTTGGATTTCACACATGCTGTGGAAGGGCAAGATGAGAAGGTCCATCTCTCATTACAATTCTTGGAATCCATCGTGGATTTGGGCATCTCTAATGTAATTATTTTGGGGGTGTGAGTTTTCAAGTTGGGTTGAAAATAAGGGTAGTCATGTAATTGACCAATCTAGGTTCTCACTTAATTTGTCACATAGAATATTGTGCTCAGAGTTTATTTTATTTTATTTTATTTATATGTTTTGACTTAACACCCAAGCCATAGTTTATTGACAAATGTCATGTTTGTGAAAAGTTACATCAATTGTGTATTGCATTTGACATAAATTTGATTTGATTTGATTTGAAGGAAAAATGAGAAAGTTATGAACCCTTCAAATTGCAAGACTCATAACTTGGTAATTTTTCAAGAGAAAGCCATTTGTGTGTAGCTTTGTATAGAGATGCAAATGATACTATAAGAAGAAGATGGTGCATCTTCTAAGTTTGTGTTCTAATGAATCTTGTGAGACTAAATTGGCTCATGGCTTGTTTGTGTACCTTTTTATTCAAAAATACATTAACCACTCAAGCCAAAATGCACTAACCATCCTTTTGTTTGGTTTTTGTAGTTTGATATGTTAGTGAATTCAACTTGAGGGGGTCATCCTAGTTCCATGTAAAAGCTCGAACACTCTCTTTTTTGTTGGGAGTTTGGGAACATGCCTTGGGTTTGCTTTAGATGCAAAAAACAATTGAGTAGGTTCTTTATCACCTATACCACTTGACAAACCTAAGAATATGTCACAAATCTAGACAAGTGTCATGATTCATTCTCATATTACAATGAGATTTGTTTGTTACACCAGCACTCAATGCATGCACCTCTACATGTATGTAAAAGCTCTAGTGTTGGGAAACTTGAAACCCACTAACTCAACTCATTCGAAAAACCTAGAACATATAGAACAATATGACAACACCAAACTCTATTGTCCAGACCATTTCATCCTAAAACATTGTGAGTTGTTAGAGATTTCCTGTTTTCAATTGACCAGCTATGGGGGAATTAGCTCTGTCAGTTAAATGCCGGTAAAAAAGAACCCAAAGGCCGAGACTAGCTATGGACTCATTCATGCACCAACTCCTACCGGTCATATTTTTTTGCATAATTGAGTCCACATAATTCATCAGTTTGTGTTATTCCTTTCAATCATGTTTTCCAATATTATCATGCTAATGCAAACTCATCAGGCAGATGGGCCCTTCTGTCTTTTGTTTCTCCCAACACTCCCAACAAGATATGGCATACAATGCATGTAATGTGGGCCCTCCATGCATTTGCATGTTTCTGACATAACTCCCAAATGTGTTGTTGGCCATCCGTTTTTTGTGTGTTAGTTTGTGCCACTCCCCTTTGACGTGCCTGTGTTGGTTACTTTGTCACCAACGCTCAAGACATTGAAGCAAGCAAATTAAGTTATAACTTAGGCTACAGTAAGTTAACATAATATCAAAAGACCTTGTCTTGGGAGCAGCCCATTGTTGACTGATTAGCGTGAACACCACTTTTAAAATTTGATTTGGAGTCTTTGAGTGGATAAAACTTATCATATTATTGTTTGTTTGCGATGACTTGACTTGGACTGAGTCAATATAAACCGTGATTTAGATTGACACAGAATATGTGGTGGGGTTTCCAACTGGACACTTTTGTTTGTTCTAGTGTCTATTTTATGCTAGTGATTAAAACTATACAAAGGAAAAAGCCTTCTTTCCTGCATGTTATGAATTATGGTGGGGCCAGAGTGAACCAGCACCCACTAGTGCAGCATCGACTTGATGCCCATTGTATACAAGAGAAGGGGTCTATCTCTACACCCTTCCTCTGTGTAAAGAAACAGGATTTCCTTTTATCCATTTATTCTGTTGTTCCTAGTATTTAAAGATGAAAATAAAATGAAATACCTTCCCTCAGTCAGGAATGTACTGTGCATTTGGCAATGGCACATGACCAGGATCTTCCTTGATTTTGTAAAGTAACATGCAATATTGCATCATATAACTAACCTTAAAATACACTAAAACACAGTCCCCTGTTCTGTTCCTTATGACTCAGTTGTGGATGAACCTCAGATATGGTAATCTGTAAGAAACCATCCATCTTTCAGCTGTATGCTGGTGGGTGCTGGCAGCAACCACTAGTGCACCATCCTCTGGATGCCCATTATGACTAAGTTGTGGATCAACCTCAACTTTCAGGTGGTTAGGTTGTACCAGGGCCTGAACCTCGAAAAACAGTCCCCTGTTCTGTTCCTTATGACTCAGTTGTGGATGAACCTCGACTATGGTAATCTGTAAGAAACCATCCATCTTTCAGCTGTATGCTGGTGGGTGCTGGCAGCAACCACTAGTGCACCATCCTCTGGATGCCCATTATGACTCAGTTGTGGATCAACCTCAATTTTCAGGTGGTCACGTTGTACTAGGGCCTGAACCTCAACTTTCAGGTGGTCACGTTGTACCAGGGCCTGAACCTCAACTTTTAGGTGGTCGCGTTGTACCAGGGCCTGTTCCAGAGTGTAACCAATTTTCCTCCTTGTTGACTCACATCTCAAACCTGTTCTCGGCTGTTGATTCACATTACAAAAGAAACTGACTCCACCAAAAGTCGACGAAGCAGATTTGCATGTCCCACCTAAGAAAAAGCTTGCAAAGTGCCTAAATAGGAGACCCGAACCAGTTACATGTAGTGTGTAAAGCATGAGGTGAATGTTATCATAAGCCTAGACATATGTAGATCATGAGGTGAACTTAGGGGGAGGGTTCTTCAATAACTGTAAGATCACTCCCATTCTTAAGGAGTAAGTGTAAGACCCTCTGCCTTGCTAGGAGGTATGTCAGGAATATAAGATGTCCACCCAATATACTTATAAATTTTTTCCAACTGCTTTACTATCTCTATAATTGAGACTAAGGATATCTACCTATTAGCATACCCAAAAAGTGATGTCAACACAAAATGGAATAGGAAGTCTCGATGGCCAATGAGATGAGCAGTATGACTTGAATTTGCATTGCTTCCCTCTTTTATGGGGGCCTGGGGGAGGGGTGGAGTTGGGCCTGACTTTTGGATTTCTAAGTGAGGGTCAATGAAGGGGTTTTGTTGCCTACAGGTGATCCAATTGTGTTATGTACATTCTGATGCAAATAGATCTGTTGCCACTTATGTTCTTCAATTGCTCCTAGTAAGTTCCTCATTACATTTTCTATGCCTTCTCCGTTTTTTTTGGCCCCAATGTATTGTTCCCCAAGTTCCCATTAGTTCCTTAAGCTTACCCTGGAAGAATCATTGTTTATCCTATGGGGCAAGGGGCTTGTAAGGAATGATATTTTGACCATTGAAACTTATAGTTCTCCTAGGATTTGACACGATGTAATGCAACTGGCAAGGAACTTTATTTAGGGCATAGTGAACCAGCACCCACCAGTGCGCCAACCTGGATGGATGGTGCACTGATGGGATTCTCTTTTCTGTCCCAAGGTTATTGGCAAGTTCACTTTATTCTTTCCTCGCTGCGAACCCAGTTTCTTTTTTTCATTTTGAAACTTTACCCCCCACCCACCTACTCTCACCTACCTACCCTCCACTCTCCCCCACCTACCTACTCATCTATACATTTAAAATTTGTTACTCTCATCCCCACCTATGTACCCACCCACCCATCTATTTACCTACCTGCCCGCCCTTTCACCTTCCTACCCACCAGCCCTTTAGGTAAGTACTTACTAGACCCCACCTACATGACTGCACCTCCCTACCTAGCTGCCACTCCAACAGACCTTGCAATTGTTAAAAAACAATGAGGAAAAAAAAATAATGAAGGTATTGCATGGAGCTTGTACTTGTTCACTCAAGCAAATTTAATGGCATGATTCAACTATTTGTCACCACCATAAAAGGTATGCATTGACTTTAAACAATATGTTTTAGGGTGTTTTGAGGGTGTTGCACAAATTTTTGGAATTCTAGACCATGTGAAATACCCCCATTAGGGTATTACATTAACTATTTAGGGAATATTTTTCACTATGATGGGGGTATTGCAAACCTAGCGTAGATGTCCATGGTATATAGAACTCCATCTTAGTTTTGGTGCATGTATGCATGTTGTACTTAGGTTTATAAAACAATTAGTCCTATATTCAGCAATTTGATTTGCTTATTATAATTGTGCATTTAAGCAATGTGAACTATATTTAACATTATTATGTTCCTATAATTATTTATGTTGTTTAGCGCTAGGGTTTTAGAATTTAATGTTATGGACACAATGAAGATTTATGAATTTTTGCACCTTTTAATTCTAATTAAAATCAAACCTAATATGGATTTTGGGGGGAATTTAGCATTTGCACATCTATGCCACAAAACACATTCATTTTTTTCTATTTCTTTCAAAGGGAAGTGGAGAAATTAGGGCTTAATTAATGACTATAATTTTTGGGCATGTGTATATGGTTGTATAATTATTAAGGTTTATGGCATGTACCATTGTAATTCAAAGTTTAATGTTTATTTGTTTAATAATATCCATGTTAATATATTCATGATTGGGGTTTCATTTAATTAATCTTTTGAAACTATGGCTAAATAGTGGCTTATCTATTTTGGCATGTGTATTTGGTTGTTAAAAATTATCAAGGTTCATGGCATTTATCATTGGAATTATTTAATAATTAAATGTTTATTTCTTTAGTGATATCATGTATGATGATTAATTTATGGATGTGTTTTCTTTTGAGGCCAAAATCATTGTGAACATTAGCGACATCACCCTTTAACATCAATGGTATGATATTATTTCTTAATAATTTTTGTTCATTTTTTGTTATTTGTTCATAATTAAGGTATTTTGTCCCCCCTTTGATGGGGATATGGCTGGTCATGGAACTATCAATTTGCATTAACATACCACTTTCACACAAAGAACTCCCATAGTCAATGTGTTTTTACAATTACATATGGGTATTGCACATTTTGACTAAAATCCATATGGATATTGAATTGATTTTCTTTTGAAGGAGAAGGAAGTTTTTTATGCATAAGATTAGATGGCCAAAACATAGCCATGTGTATTTTCACCATTTATAAACTATTGCTTGTTTATGGGCTATGGTAGGGTCCATTTTTAAGGTTTAGTTGTTTTATTGATTTGGGTTAAATATTATGATTTTTAAACATGTGAGGGTATTTCATGGGTTTTCACAACAAATTGTGCAAAAATGTGGGTATTGTACTTTGATTATGCCACACCTTACAAGAATAATATGATCTTTTGTCTTAAATTAGGGACTTACTACTACATGGCCACTTCTTAGGCAATTCAAAACATGGGGCAAACTCCATTGCCCAATCCATTGAAATCTAAAACCTAGCAAGGTCACCATTCTCAAATGTGGACTTGGTGTGAAAAGATGGGTTTAGGTACAAAGGTCAAAATAAGATAGCAATTGAACTTGCACATACCCCCCCATGTTCATGTCTTTGAGTTTTTGTAATGTGAACAAGGGGATATGCAAATTTTGGTTGAAAGGAAAATTATCATTATTTTTTCCCCATAACAAGATGTAAAAAATCCAACAATAAAGAATCACTTTAGACATATTTGGTATGGTGTGACAACCTATACACACTTTTCATTCATCATTTACAAGGTAAGGTTAGTTGCTCTTGTGTCTATTGATTTGAATCAATGGGATTTAATATGTTTTGTAGGTATGAATGTGGTTATGGGTTGGAGGACCACTGTAAAAACCCCAACCACACAAGGTCAAAACAAGGTTGTTTGGCCCACTTTTCCATGAAGAGGTTATACACATGGCCCAATGTGGTCAAAATCACCTTCTACCATCGAGCCCACACTTGATCCAATGGAGAATTTACCCATGGTACATGTGATTTGAAATCCACAAAACAAATGTCTTTGTATGTTTTGTGTGTCCCAAAAGTTAAAGGATTTTATATGGACCCAATTGGGGTTGGGCTACACAATGAAGCAAATCTATGACAAATATAAGAAAATTTGGCGGGCACACGTTAATGTGGGAAAGTGGATGACTAAGTATGACTTCCTTAAACATAACTTACTTAGATCACAAACACAAGAAGGGCAGTTGGTGCTTGCACAAAAACCTAACACTTTTAATTTAGTCATGTGTTTGTGTTCATTTTTATGATGTATTTTATTTCCGAGATGCAAGTGAAGTTAATGGTATTCAAGTTCCATTCACCATTGGAATCTAGATACCATTCACCACAAGAATCCAAGATTTAAATTCCATTCACTTTAGGGATCCAGGATTCAAATTCCATTCACCATAAGGATCTAGATACCTTCATGGTTTCAAGCCATGTTCCAAATGAGTCACAATGGGGCAACTTTTGTGGATGCCATGTTTGATAACAATAATATGAAGTACTACATGTTTACATTGATGGCATTTGGCCTTCATCACATAAGGGAACTAATCATTTGGGTCATTAGGAGTTGACAAACATGTGAAGATCTAATGGAATAGTTGGGTGCCTTGTGAACAAAGATCTTATCACAAATGCCACATTGGAAACCATCTTGTTTCATAATGGATCTTACCCCATAAGAACTTCAAGCATTGTGGTGGGTTATACATTGTCTTCTTGTTTTTTATTACATTTTCATATGTTTTGGTATTGTGTCATAATGGGGATTACATGACGTATTTATTTTCATGGTAAGCACATTGATGTGGGGTGTACCATTGTAAGATTGTGTGGAGTTGAAATCATGTCCCAATTTTTCTTTGCACTTAACATGTGTTGCTTGTGATCCATAGAGAAAATCAATGATTTAAAGGTGAAGTTTGTAGTACTAGAATACCTCCACACGCTGATGTTCATGTCCATCTATCCTAATGAGACCATTGAATCTTTCAAAGCACATGGGAAGGAGATGGTGATGAAGAGTTTTGATAACCTAAAGCTTGAAGTTCCTTTGATGAAATATTTGTGGGTTTTATTACTACCTACTTGGTACGTAATTAACTCTTTTCCAAGTATTTGGTTATTTGTTAACTTTTTTATATGGATGCATCACAAGTTGCAAGTTGACTTCACACAAAAATTTCGGTCATTGGCATGTGTCGGATGCCACACTTGAATCAAGACACACAAAACAACATAAAGTTTTATCACCAAGTTTTGAAGTGTTGGTTCTCTTTTTAGACAAAAGGTCTCAAGGGGTGTCACATTGACTGGTTGGTGTGGAACTTAACTACGATGGTGGCATGGCATTATATGCACCAAGTTGAAATGAAGAGGCAAAGGTTTATAAATAACAAGGTCATGGTGCATCTTGTGGCAATAAACGTTAACAAAGTTAGCTAGATTCCACACACCAATGGGATCCCAATTACATTTAAGGGGGATGATGTGTGGCGGGTTGCAAGCCAACATCCTAGTGTTACTTATAAGATTCATGCCCCTTTCACTGAATATGCATCTTGCATGTGCAAATGGGCATTGTGAAGCAACTTTTGCAAACACTAGGTTGTTATTTTCTTGACCTATACCAACCTTACGATGGAAAATATCATTGAGTACCACAACACATGGTATGGGATTGACAATGGTGGTTTTAAATCAATGTTTGTTGACTAGACATACTTATAATTGGATGACAATGCTTTCAAGGATGAGGATTGCAATGAAAATCAAATTGATAAGGTCATTATTATTGATAGTGGTGGGTTTATGACCATGGATGACAATGGCTTTTATGATGATGTCCATGAGTTTGAAAGTTTGTTCACTCCGATGGATCTAACCTTAACCTAGTTGCACAGAATAATGGCCAAGATCACTATCAAATGTAAAAAGGTTACAAACATCAAATTGTATGACCATGTGACATCACTTCTTTCAGTAATCGCATCAAACATTAAAACATTTATTTGGCCTGGGTCAATGAATCCATGCATCTAGGAATGGTATTTAGTTGGGTGGAAAATGGCTTAAGGAACGTAATCAACTGGTTGAAAGATTGGCATGAAACAATGTTGAGGCATGTGGACACTCATAAGAAGAGGACTAGGTAGTAAATACATGGCCAACAAGATGTGAAGTGAAGGCAATACTTTCATCAAGGTATTTTGTAAATGCCATGGGATCCACCATTTTAGTTCAAGTTATCCAAAGTGTATTACTTATGCCCAAAAAGATCTAATCCATTTGCAATAGCCTACAATGGGTAATTCATAAATGCCTTGGGTTGAATCATATTCATTTTGACATTTAAAAGGGTAATGCACAACTCCAATAAAATTTAGAATGAAAGCAATACCCTCATTAAGGTATTTTGTAAATGCCATAGGTTCCACCATTTTGGCATAGGCTATCTAAAGGTATTGCGTATGCCCATAATGATCTAGTCAACTTCTAATACCTTGTAGAAAGTAACTCATAAATGCCTTGGGTTGAATCATATTCACTTTGACATTTGAAGGGGTATTGCATAACCCCAACAAAATTTAAAGTGAAGGCAAGACCTTCATAAGGGTATTTTGTAAATGCCATGGGCTCCAACATTTTGGCATAGGCTATCCAAAAGGTATTGCTTAAATCGAGAAAGGTCCAATCCACTTGCAATACCTCTCACTAAGTAATCCATAAATGCATTAGGTTCAATCATATTCACTTTGACATTTGGAGGGGTATTGCATGACCTTAACACATTTCATTGATAGAATACCCCAATGAAATGGGTTCCACCATTTTGGCTTAATCTTTTTGAGGGGTATTGCTTACATCCAAAAAGATCCAATCCACTTTTAGTATCATTTATTCCATAATGAACACATGTAATACCTTAATTGGGATGTTCCATAAATGCCTTGGTTTGAAACATTGTGTTTCACTTGTTGTAAAGGTATTGCATCCCCCCCCTAATCTAGACCATTGGTGATACCTTTATTGGGGCATGTCCAAAAATGCTTTAGTTTGAAACTTTGTGGTTCAACTACCTTAAAGGTATTGCACTATTTTCACAAAATTTAGAACATTTGCAATACCTTCATATGTTTAGTTCTCTATATATGGCATGGGTTAGGATGGGATGTATTTGACAATTTGGAGGGTATTGCATTATCCTTATGTGGGCATAACAAAAGGGTCTATCATATAAAATGATTAGTACATGTGATGATGGTATTGCTAAATTGGACATGATGTTTCAAGTTAAACTTCAACAAAGTTTTGAAACCCCAATGCTTGATACCCACATTTTTTGTAATTATTTCATTAAGCATGAAAATCTAATTATATTGTTTGCAATTCTTCATCCATGCCGAATATATCATGATAAACATCTTTTAAAAATATTTGTACATATAAGTTTACACAAGATGGTATAGAAAAAAAACAAAATGTTTCAAACCCTAAAGCAAACATAAACAAAACAATTAGTATAATATATGATTCTTGAAACCCTAAACTAAAATCAAATTGAGTACGGAATTATAAGAACTTACCAACCATGAATCATTTTATATTCATGGAATTACATAAAAAGGCTAATCTTTTGATGTTGCACTATTCACATGGACCTATTATTCTAGTTGTGCTGGTTGCAAACACCTTTAAGTCCTTTCACATACATGGCCTAACTCCTTGAATCATAATGGCCACATTTTTGTCACATTCCACCTTGGCATGCACATTGGGGGGGATGAACCCCACATCCCATGCAATCATGCATAGAAGATCAAGTATGGCAATGAAGGTTAACTTGACAAGCATGGGCCTAAGAACATCTAGGGTATCTCCAATGATAACTTGGAACAAATCCCATTTGAAGTTTGCATGCCTTTTTGTTCCCATAGTTGTTTTTTGTTCCGATCAAACTAAAGGGTTGTTCAAGACCCATGTATTCATGGCGACTTGGTCTTGACACTTTGGACCATTGTCCTAGGTACTTGATGCCCAAGCTTATTGAGTTCCATGGCGACACAATGTTGGGCCCACAAATGGAGCACCAAGTTATACTTGGTATTATAAGTCACCTCACAACCATCAACCTTACATGCAAACTTGACACCATCCTTTGCCCAATACCCCCCCACCTTCTCTAACATAGAGGATGGGTGGGGCAATAAATTGCAACAAGTAACATTTAATTTGAAACCTACATTAGTAGATTAGAACAATTTTTTTATTTTGGTTTATTTATAGCAAGAGGATGAAACAACAACAAACCTAGGCTCATGAGATGGCGATAAGCCAAAGCTCATCGTCATCCCACATTAACAATAGAACAAGATCATAAGAGGATGATGATGAGCTTGATTCACAAGATGATGATGAATCAAAGATTGTTGTTGTCTTTTAGTGCAACATCAAATGAAAGTAGAAGATAACAAGATGATGATGAACCATAGTTCATCATTGTCTTTTAATGCAACAACAATCCAAACTAGAAAATGACGAAATGATGACAACCTAAAACTTGTTGTCATTTTTAGGTAGCAACATAACACAAGAAAAGTATGACAAGATGTGTTTTTTGTTGTCTTTTAAATAACATGAAACTAAAGCCGAACAAGATGAAACAACAATGAGCTGAAACTTGTTGTTGTTTTAGGTTAGCAATAGAACATAAGAAGAGGATGACCAAAGTAAAAGAGGAAATCAAAAGAAGAAGAGAGGAGGAAGGGGTTTATTTCTTTTCTATTCGTGATGGTTTTTTGGTTCTTCAAGTTTTTTAATTTCCTATTTGAACTCCCTTCTCTTGCTTTGCAACTCTCTCTTCACACTCTTTAAGCTATTTTAGAACTCTAAGTAAAAACATTCTGATGTTAAACCTTAATTCAAATTCACCACTAAACCCTAAATGAAAATTTTCAAACTTTCCTTGCTTGTTTTTCAAGTGTTGGCACTGGAGGTTGACACCAAAGGACTTGAAGGAGGTAGATGGGTAGGTAAGGTGAAGGGTACATAGGGTTTGACCCTTGGGGTCAATGGTATATGTGATTAACTATAATGATAATAATATAATAATTTTTTTTGGCAAGCCAATGCATATTTGCAATACCCTTATATAGGTGATGACAAATATTTTAATCGTGCTTTTAAATATTGCTTGAGTGAACAAGTTCAAGTTCCATGCAATACTTTCATTTTATTTACTTTTCATCAATTTAGGCAATTGTAGGGTCTATTCAAATGTCAGCCATGAAGGTAGGTGCAACCAAGAAGGTGGGGTCTAGTAGATACTTACTAAAAGGCTAGAATGTAGAAAGGTGGAAGAGCAAGTAAGTAGGTATATGGGTGGGTAGGCAGGCAAATAGATGGGTGGGGATAGGTAGGAGGATGAAAGTATCACATTTTAAATATAAAGGTGAGTAGGTAGGTGGGGTAGTGTCTATATTAAATTTAAATGTATAGGGGAGTAGGCAAGTGGGGGTGAGTGGGATAGGTAGGAGAGAGTAAGTAGGTGGGGGGGAAAGTTTCAAAATGGAAAAAAAAAAAAAACTGAATGGTGGGTGGGGAGAAAGAAAAGTCCCAGAACAAAAACTGAGATCAACCTGTCAACTGCCTTGGTTAGCACAGGGACAGAAAAAGAAATCCCATCAGTCCATCCAGGATGGTACTGGTTCACTGCGGCCAGTGTAAAGATGGAGGCAGTGTACAACAGAAAATGGAGGATCCTGCTGAGAAACGGAAAATCCTGCTGACAAATTGAATTCCCTCTCCCAATTGTTTTGCCGGGAAATTCCGTCTTGTAAAACACCGGCTGTTTAGCACTATGAATCATGTCCCACTGCTCTGGACTTTGGTCCTTGCCCCTCGTTTCCTTTTCTCTCCCTGTCTTGGGCGCTTTCTTAGTGTAAAATTTGGCAGGGTTTCATCATTTATGCCATACAAAGTAAATGAGATTTACTATGTTAGTAGGTCCAGAGGTGCTATGATATTGTGCTACTTTATCCTAAGGTTGGTTTTTTCATTAAATTACTTTTAAAGTAGTGAAACAAATTTTCCTGAAAATATGAAGCCAAGGTGTTGAAAACCATCATAATTATCACATGCTACAATCTGAACAATTTCACTCCTCAATATGAGGAAATCATAGTAGATTATGAAAAAAGAATAATTTCAAAAGTATAATAAAAATAAACTAATTTTTGAAAGAATTTTTTTTTTGGGTCCATGTTGAAACTGACCCTAGGCTGCGGTATAAAGGTTGAGTTTTCATGCTGTGAACTTGCTCACTATTCCATCATTTTTGAGTAGAGTGTTGGGGTTTCCTTGTGAGAAAAGTAAGGCACTTACTCACTACTCTCAAGGTTCTTTAGTGGGAGATCCATTACTATGGTGGGTACCCCACCGACTAGACTCCCACAATTCTGCCAGACTAGGACATGGCAGAAACTGAGAATCGGTCAGAACCTTTGGCAATTTCACCCAGCTAACAATATCGTAGACACCAGGGCAATGCAGGTGAGAGGCAACACCCTGCATGGTTGCCATAGACACCAGGGCAATGCAGGTGAGAGGCAACACCCTGCATGGTTGCCATGGGGAAGCACGGACTGCACCTGTGAACTGCCATGCATATGAGTCACCATGTAGTAGAGGGGACACGAAAACCTATTTTTCCTGTTTTGACAGACAATTTGATTGAGAAATTATCAGTGAGAGGGTAAAGTTTCTGAATAGTGGAACTGGCATACCATCCTGATCCCACTTAAGAGAAAACCTAGACAGAATAACACACGAAGACCAGTTATGTCACTGGAAATATGTTAATAATTTTTTTTGTTTTAAGTGTGGCCACACATGCCACTAATATAGCGTAGACAAGTCTGAGTTTGAAGACTTAAACTCTTTGAGAATTTAAAATCTTTGGACATAGCTTGGTTGATTTTAGAGTTCCAAAAGATATTGTGGACCTCCACTTGGCGCAGTCATTGACATGAAGATCACTCTAAATGGACCCAAAAAATATGAAAAAGATATGGGGTTTGGAAGTCTTACTTATATAAAATAATTGGTGTCCGCACATGCTTGATTCAGTAATTCGTGATTGGCTGGAGCCCCCCCCCTCCCTTGAGAGCCCCCAGCCAAAGCGAGCAATGGTTAATATCTCCATGGGAGATTGCTATTTTTAATCCACATTGAGTTCAAATGGAATGTTCTTAGGAACCATCATTTATAATTTCTTTAACTTTGGGGGTAGGTGGGATGCATTTTTTGAGTCAACTATGCCTTTTATTAGGCAAGGCTACAAGTTGCATTCACTTATTAACCCCATTTTTAAAAAAAAAGAACTTTGAATAGGTAGATTTTTTCTAGGATACCCCCCAAATTGTATCCAGTATAAAGAGTGTTCCATTTTGACACTCTCTCCAGCCCCAAGGATCCTGCACATATAAATCTCTTTAAGAACCTTGCCCTTCAGTCAATTGTTGCATCTGGTTGAGCATACATGATTTTATTGGATATACAATATCATAGCCAATAAAATCATGTATCGGCAGTCATATGCTGCGTTATGTAGATGTTTTAGATTAGAGAATTAGCAATGTACCACACCAATATTCACATTTATAAATTTCTTAGGAGTAAATCATTAGACCTAAATTAATAGAGGAGTCAGATTGTACTGAAGTTTCAATGTGACAACTTGTGCTTTCCTGGAAATATGTTCCTAATGTTGTTCCCATAACTCCCATGTGTCCCTCACATTGTCCTCTACAATTTGTTCCATATGCTTTGCCAAATATTTGTTATTTTGTTCTCATTGTTCCCATGTGTCCCCAAGTTGTCTCCAGAGTCCAATGGTGGCACATTAGGTTTGTTTCACATTCTTTGCCAAGAGTCCTCTTTTGGCCTATGTAGGTGGGTGGCAAATGGAAAAGTTATGTTCAATTCTATCCTGGGACTGTTTAGTGTTTCAAAACTTTTTATCTTGGGAATGTTCAAAGTTTTGAAACAATTTTTTTAATGACGGGAGAGAGGCTCATCAGAAAAGCAAAGATTTGAACTCATAGACAGACATATTATTCAAAGTACAAGTGTAGTAAGGAAAAATCATGGCCATGAACTCTCTTCAAGATTAAGTAAATTAGTAAAAGAGAGTCAACATGTTGTTGAAATGACAGGCAGGGCCGGCAGCACACAACAACATTTTTGCGACCTTTGAGAAGTAAAAGCATGTTAAAAAGAAAATCATGTCTCTGAGACTTTAACTTCAGGAGACCATCCGAGGAAGAACTAGCTACCCATGGGGGACAGGCCCAACTACAAAATCAAAGATTCAGTCAAGGTGCTAACTAACTATGGTTGATCAGCAGAATTTCCAGACTTCAGGGGACCAATGAAATGGGCTGATAACCAGATATAAAATTTGGTAATGACTACCAAGTTAAAGTTCATTTAAGGACATCAACAACATACAAAGTTCGAGTTTGTAAACTAGTCCTGCCCTGTTTGACATCCATCTTGACTATTATATCAATGTTGGTTATTTCACGTGATTTTGTGAAAGTTCACAAGTTTTTAAAACGTTTCTGCACATGGGATGATGCCTAACTTATTCAAAGTTTGTGGTTGGTCTTAAGTTTGCAAAGGATGATTTTCATTGTTTCAATGAGTTTGAAAATGTAAGCTTGCACAATTAATGGTAAGATGAGGACTAATGAAGCACACTTCAAATTACTTATACTCTTGTCTGATTGAGAATTTTACAAATGAAAAATTTAAGGATAAATAAAATGTCAAGTCCATCTCAGGATAGCTCTCTTTTGAGATTCAAACAAACCTCTGGAGAATTGGGTGGCTGCAGTCACAATCAGGGTACCCAGAAAGGAATGTATATTGAAAGGACTTCAATTACCAAAATTTAACTATAGATTATGTTTTTTAAAATTATGTCTTTAGCTTGAAATAATCAATAAGTTTTATAAATTGTAAGGAACACAAGGACGATTCAATTTATAAATTTGGTGCAAAATTTAATGTCTTTCAGATTCTTGGAAAAGAAATTTTAATCTTAATCACAAACATTATAAGATTCCTAAAACATAGCTTAAGAATCAATAGGACTAGTAAACTTATGTCCTGACTTCTCATTTCATCCCCGGTTTGAGATAAATTGCAGATAACTCTGTTGTTTGAATCAATTGTCATATTTGCTGGTTGGCTTAGCCTAAATAGGTTTGATTGGATGGATGGCTGATGGATGAAAAACATCAAAATCTCAATATTCCCAACTAGATATGGCAAATGGAAGCCAGAGTGGATGCAAAACACATCTGTTAAGCGGTATGATCATGATCTAGCTCAAGCATAGTGCTGATGACACTCATCAATGCATGAGGAGTAAGATACTATGTTTGTAGATCTTTCTTAGCAATGTTGCTGACTGTTTCACCTCCTCCTTCCTCTGATGAACTGAGATAACAATGGCATAACCCTTCCTATGTCCTGTCAAGTTTTAATGTGGTGGAAAACACACAAGAAACTTGAGTATTATGGTTACTGAAGGGTCCATATTTATATTTAAAGTTGCAATTGTGAAATGTGCCTTCAAAATCAACAACTTTTTTACGAAATTATTTTTATAGAAATTTTGAATGTTTGAAAAGGAAATGAATTCAATAGATGATTTGTAGGTGGTCAGTAACAGGTGAACTAGGTGCTGTAATGTACATTCATTTGAGTTGTTAAGTTGAAGGTGGATATACCACATCCCACAACTACCTGGAAGTTAAACAACCCATGCATCAAAATTTGCCAATGAAAACTCTTGATGCAACTATGTAAAGCACAGGCCATACAGAATAGCAATGTTGAGATCCAAGACCTTGGCAACTTGCATGCATCAGCATATAGGAGCCCATTTTAGCTCAGATGTAGTCTCCTAAGTTGACAAGGTCACCAAAGTAACCTTCAATTTGAAGAATATCTTAGTATGACTAATCTATTCTATTTGTAAGGTAATGCAATCTTTTGTGCAAAGTGTTGACAGTGCATATTTCATCACAGAACTTGGGAGGGGCGTGGGGGAAGGGGCTTTCTTTGGATATATTTATGAATCACCTAGGATAAAGAGGTATTTTTTTGGTATGTTGTGTTAAATAATAAACTATTGAAAGAATATTTCAGATATATTCTCATAATCAAGTCTTAGCACCTTATTTATATGTAAGTAAATTAAATTATACATTATACTTCTTAACGAATTAGTTGCACTTTTTTTTCTTTTTGCATGCCATTTGAAAAATAATTGGAAGTGAAATGCCCCCCCTCCCCCCAGGCAAAAAACCCATGATGGGAAAATATGACAAACTGATCACAAATGCAAATTTCTAGAGTTGATTTTAAATCCATTAGTATGCTCCAATCTGTCAGGAGATGCTCATCAAAATATCCTAGCATCTATGATCAGTAGACTGTCCACAGTTTTGTAGATGGCAAAGTGAAAGGCCATCTCTAGCCTTTTAGTAGAGGAGTCTGGATACAATGTCATATGATTGGACATCCATGTAATATGGAATAGATTGTATTTGATCCACACCAACTAGAAAGTGGTGTTATGAGTACTACTATTATGCACCACCTTTTGCAGGAGAGCAACTTTAATGCATGATTGTTACATCATTGCAAGTCTTGATTGCATAGCTGCTTTGAGTAGAAGTTCCCCCTTTGCATTTGTCACATCATTGCAGGCATTTTGATTACCTTTGAAGGAATTTTACTGTTGTGGAGAGCGAGAAAAGGTGATGGAGGTGCTGGTTATATCAGCCCTTCAATTGCAACTTCATATAAAGTCCTTCAATTTATAATTGAAATGAGAACTTCCAGGTTAATTTTGTGAAAATTTGTTAGAGATAAAGAACTGATTTTGCCTCCCTTCACCTACTTCTAGAGCTTTAATTTTAAAGTATTTAGTCTTTGAACTAGTACTTCTTTGCCCAGAGGCAGCCTCAGATGTTTGCCTCCTTGTAAGACCCATTCATTCACCTGGTGAGAACCTGTATCAAATTCATCAAATCAAGATGGTTTGATGAATTCGTAACCAGAGTGGGTCCAAAATCTACCTGACTAAGACAGGAAATGAACCAAGAGATCTAGCCAACTGCTAAATAACTTTCAACCCAAACAGCCTGGCAAATTGATTTGGTTTAGGTTGATGTCATCTGCAAACATGTCACCCTGATCAAGGTCACCGACAATGTCAATTTTGGTCTTCCAACACATTTCTTTTGTTGAAATGACTCTGTTTTTATTTCTGTGTGTATTTTGAGGTATCTGCCCCAGGAGAAGAACCCTAGGGGGTTATGCCAGAGGGAGATCCTCCTATTTTTGTAGTTTCCTCCATTGCAATGAAAAGAGAATGGTTTATGTGCAGGTTCCCTGTACTTGTGGTTCTCCTTAGGTTCAGGAACACCCTAGGGCTCACACCCTTGGGTGGCCATCCCTCAGGAGGACCCACTTGGATGGGAACCTCCCGTCCAACATTTTCAAGACCAGCAAATGATCGAAAACGGGCTGAAGAGCTGGGGGACACCCTTAAGCCCTAATAGTTCCCTGAAAATCTCAACGGCACCATCCGCCACACTAGTACCTGGTGGATGAAAAGCAAAGACCAGCTAGTCGATCCTAACTCCTGGTTGGAAGTGATGTGTGTTTGGAAGTGACAAGGTTGGAAGTGTTATCACACTACGTGTTAAAGTACCATGTTGATCATCGGATAAGCTTGCAGTACTCTTAATGTGATAAGGTTGTAGCATACTCCTGTGGACTCTTCCATATTTGTACCTTTCTATTGGCTCTGCCCAGAGGGACGAGACTCAGTGCACATCCACCCCAGATCTTGGGGGCAAACTTGGAACCAATGTGTTTGACAAGTTGTATTAATTGGCTTGCTATTCTTATAGAATTCTTATCAAACTGGATTGCTTGTGCACTCAAATTACCTTAGAATCACTGGATTGCTTGTGCATTCAAATTACCTTAGAATCACTTTACATGGTTCCATCATTTATCATGATTTTGTTTGAACTAGCCATAAAGGGTCATTATGTGTAAGGTAAAGCCCTCTACTGAGGCTTTATCAGAATAAGGGACTGCACAAGGTGGAGACAACCGGGGGTACAATTTTAGTAAAGCCTGCAGCCCATTTCTGGTAAAACCCGTGTGGCCAAGGGCTTTACCGAGAGTAAATACCTGTGTCAATTTTTTTGCTTTCTTTCTCAGCAACCCCCCTGGATACCCTGTGAGTATCATGGGATAAAAAGGGCAAAAAATGCTGTGCATTTCGAAAAGACAGAATGCTTCTCTTCTATGAAACACCCTAAAAATAGGGTAGGAAAAATAATGCTGATTAAGGTGCCCTTGCATTACAGTGAAAGTTTCACCACAGTTCTTTGTGTGATGATTACACAATGAGATACTTGTTTTCTTGGTGCACACAATTATTCTGTTCTCAGAAGTATCAGAAAAATGGACTAGTGCCCATGCATGTGACTAGTTGGCAATGTGTAGGAGGGTGTCAGACCCTTAATGCACGTCTCTGAGAAATTTCTTAATGCATGTGGAAGCCACCTTATATTTGTGAATGCCCCTCTTAGAAATGAGGAGGGGGTTCTTGCGTCTACTCCTTAAGAGCAAGAGCAATCTTACAGATATCTTATAGGTGTTAGATCACTCCCACTCTTAAGTAGTAGCATCAGGAGCCTGGCCCTACAATGAGACTACAACAACTCCTGAGTCCTAATCTATCTATATTTAGACTTGTGATTAACTTAGCAACCTTTGCTTGGTAGGGTGGGGTAAAGCCCTTAGGTGTTGGAGATTCCCAATATGTGGGGTTAGACTTGACTATCGCTTCATTCTAGACCCCTTCTTTTGGGAATGGTCCTGATCTTGAGGCTCTACCCTACACATAATTTCACATTGTTGTGGAAAGATGATAGATGTCAAAATGTGCAATTGATTATAAGTACATGCTTATAACTAACTTAACCAGTTGGAGCTCAACAACTATGGAAAAACTAGTCACATTTTAAACTTGTTTTGGATGAACCCATTATCATTTAATTGATTGACAATTTACCTTACTAGGTCTATTCCAATAGTGGATTAACCTTCTTTGGTTCCATTGGTTGGTAGCCTAACACAAAAACAAGATACCCTAAACACCCCCATTGAACTTTGTTGGGGTGTTAAAAAAGTGTAAAAAATGTTGTGTGGTGTCATTTGTAGGTTTGCAAAAGGGCTTTAATAATATCTTGAAATGTTAAAAATAAATTCAAATTTTGATGTAGTTTTTAAAATATAAAAAATAAAAAATTAATAAAAAAAATATTTTTTAGTAATAAAAAAATGCTAATGGGATGGATTACATCCTATTTTCATGCGGTGGAAAGTTCTTCTATTGCATGAGAATCTCCAAAACATATCAATTTTTTAATTAATATGTATAAAAACATGAGTTATGCAATTCTATGCAAAACCATGTAGGGCACAAAAGCTTGATGGGGAGTATAACGTGACCCCTACAAAAGTTAATTATGAAATTGAAGGTGACAAGCATGCCCATTTTTTGAAAATGGTGTAAATAAACAAAAAGTTACATGCAAATAGATTAAAGAAGTGCACATTGCATGGGGAAAGTCCTAGGGAAAGGATTGATTGAAGAATTAATGAAAGCAGTGCAAAAAGAAAGGACTAACTTTTGTTTTGTGGAGTATGAGAACATAGATTTCAAATAGATTTTTCGCCCAAATATTACCATTGCCAGTTTGGAAAACAATGAACTTGTAACTTTCAAATTTAACATTTTATGGTATTCCATCGGGTATTTTATGAAGTTAGTGTAGCAATTGTTGTCTGAAACATAAAAAAACTCAAATTCAAAACCTCTTGCATTACATGTGTCACTTGTTTTTGCTTTTCTTACTTTCAAAAAAAATCACATTGTTGGAAGATTTATATAAGTTACATACATAGAAAACAGGTGATCAAGCCACAAGAAGCTGTGGGGCCTTGAATGTGTCTCTTGTGTTGGTAAGTAGTGAGCATGATCAAAATTAACAAACACACTTGGTATGATTCGCGGCTTAACATCTGAGTTTTTAAGTTCTTCAATTCTTCAATTAGCTTATCAATTCTTAAATTTGTCTAACAAAGTGATAGCCCGAGCTAAATCAAAGTTCCCAAGTTAACCAAATGTCGAAAGTGGGAAGAAACAACATCAGGAATTGGGGTGAAACCAGGGGAATACCTTGAAATTTTCTCTTTAAGAATTTAAGAATTTTTTTTAAGAGGATCAAAAGCATTTAAAAATACATCAATTTATAATCACATTAAATTATAGTTTCAAATTGTTTTCAATTGTAAGCTTTTATAATCATCAATATATGGGCTTCAATGCATTTTGAAAATGAATGGTTTAGTTGAACACATATAATAACTTGGATGTTTGAAGGGAAAAGGATTCAATCAAAGAACATACCCAAGTCCTTATATCAATAAATGAGAAAATGCAACGTTTCAAAAATTCACGAATTAAAAATAAAAATAAAATCAGTAATATAAAAACATTGTTCACTAAATCAAACTACATTTCAATTCTTAAAACTTATGTAGTTCATTTTCAAAATCATGACTTGGTGTGAATTTTTGAAAATCAACACAATCCTTGGCTCCTATTAATGTATTTGGACCCCAAAAGAAGATTAAAAAAAATCCTTTAAAAATAGTTTTGACACAAAAGAGCATTCTCTCCAATCTTCTCAAATTTCCTCACATCTAATATTCCAGTCTATGTTTGTAATCGCACTGCTATTTATCCCATGTTCATGTGACTTGTGCCATTTGCCCAACTACACCAAACATGACTATACAATTGTTCCAAGTGTGAACAAGACCCTAACAATAGAACCTCATTGTGAAAGAACTATTTTAATTTTTCAATTATTTTTCAATAATCAAATTTAATCAAAATTAAAAATCCCCCCCACTTTTACATTGAACATGACTATGTAATTGTTCCAAGCGTGAACAAGACCCTACCAGTAGAACCTCATTGTGAAAGAACTATTTTAATTTTTCAATTAATTTCCAATGATGAAAATTAATCAATATTCAATATTTCCCCCACTTTAGGTCTCGAAGTTATGAAGTCACCTCCAAGAAATCCCACTTGCCAAGCCTTAATGGCTTTCCAACAAGACCAAGAACTAATCTTAATTTCACTGATTTTTTGACTTTTGAATTTCTTAAAATTTCTTGACAAAATTATTCAATAGTCAATTGTTCTTGCATTGTGAATCTAAACATTACAAAATCACCTTAGTGCACCTTACTTATGAAAGACTTTCTAATGGTATCAAAAGTGCAATGGGGTGCTATGGTTTGGGAGATCTCAATGTGACAAACGAACATCCTTCTTTAATAAATAGATTATTGCTATTCCACTAAACAACAACCAGGCATGCTATGTTGAATAGTTAACATTAAATACATTAAATCCTAAGGAGCATTGTTATGATATTACCAATCGAATAGGCCCATCATGATTCAATGTATAGAACTTTGGAATCACCCCATAGTCCCGATTTAGTGGTTTTAGAGGTTGTATATGTCCTATCATTGAAGTATAACATAATTCTTGCAAAGTTAGGGTCCTTTTGAGTTAGATTCCCTTGTGAATATGGATTTGTTTTTCAATTTTGAAATATCAAATATTTGACAAATGTTTCTTAACAATTAGCAACATTAGCCAAACTTACACTAAAAAAACATAAACTTCCAATTTAGGTCAATAATAAAAAGTGATAGATTTGTTATTGGTTGAATTGTATAAACATGGATTTTTTTGCGCTATGAAAGACATAAATATGCAATTTTTAATTTTTAAAATAGTGAGAGTCCTTTAAGGCAACTAAATAATATTTTACATTCGATAGTTTTTCGCAATTTTTTGGGTGGAAATATTATAAATAACAATTGAGTGTGAATATAATTAAAGGAGTCTACATGTCGGATAGTGGTGAAAATTATGAACCTTTTTACATATGTTTTTTCCTTGACATTTTAAAGTTATGTTAATCATTCCAAGTTGTGATAAATGATTAATATGAGAGTTGAGGAATTAAAATTAAAATTTTATTAAATTAAATTTTGGGTTTTGATTTTAGTAAAAGATATTTGAATTTGAATAGGTTCTATGTTAGATTGTGATTAATTTCATCAAGGACTAGGTAAGATTATTTAAATAAAATAATTTGATGATAAAAAAATTTAAATGATAGTAACCTACTACCCACATTCAAAGAACACTCACAATTTAAAAGACATGAAGTTTGAAATTTTTAGAAATTCAAAGTATTTTTCAAAATTTTAAATTTTAAAAAGTCCTTTACCACATGTAAAAGGGGTGTAATGTGCATGACATACAAAACAAAGTTGTAGTTTATGATACAAGAAAGAAACATCTAAAATAATTTTCACATTTTCTAGTACGATTCAAGGTTATGATAAATTTTTAAGATGAAATAAAGAATCTAGCAAAATTTACACACTTTGAAAAGTTCATATTTATTCAAAAATGATTAACACAAAACATGTGATATATTGAGACAACTATATATATTTTTAGTAACAAATGGCAAAAGATTTCATACAAAAAAATGAAAAAAAATTAAAAAGGAGTCACAATTCTTTTGTAAAGTAATCCCATTGGCTCCTTTGATTGTAATCGCACCCAATTTCAAAATGATTATAACATTGTTTTGAATGTAAAATATTCATAAGCACCATAAATAAATCATAATTCCAAAATATTATATGCAAGGACATTTTGTTCAAAATTGCATACCTTCCTTTCACCATATGAAAATACTATGTTACATACACCACTTTTTGCAAAAACAAAATGCCATGAATATTAAATGCATCTTTTGATATATGTATTGGTCCCAATAGAATCACCTACACCCTCTTAGGATGTATGAAACTTGACTGAATTGGATAAAATTGTCCACCTTACAAAAATACCTTTTTTTTTCATATGATGTTTGTGTCACCCTTTTATGTGTTCAAAATAATTTTTACTAATATTTTTTCAAAATTTCAAATTTTAAGATTTATATTAAGAAAAGATGTAGAATCAAAATTTCAACAAACCTTCCCAATTTTTAAGGTCTTTAAGTATTCAGTCAATACAAAAAATACAATTGTTGTTGTTCCACCCTAAAGGAACCAAACCCAAAAATATTGTTTGGCACAAAAACTATAGTAAAATGAAACTCACCAAATATTGTACACATTTTTGAATGAGTGGGTTGATGCATATAAGAGGATTACACATGTCTATCAATTTAAATTTTCTTTGATGTCCTTTCTATGCATTGATTTGGTTTTCTAAAATATTAAGTGAAATAAAAAATTGACCTAAATCTATTTCATATATATATATCGATGATCCAATTTTTATCATGCATCAACATTTATTGATCCCAAACCAATTGATTGGAAATGCCATGTTTTTAGTAACAATATGATAACGTTTGGTTATGAGTCATAATTTCAATGTGTTGAAGAGCATAGTTCACATCCTTTTTCACGACTTATATGTTTCACGTTTTGCTATACTAAGACTTTGGACAACACGACCTTACTAACAAACTTACGTAGTAGTAAGTTAGACTTTCTAACTTACTACTACAATGCCTTATGAATCTTTCCACTTTATTTAATGTTTCCCACTGGCCACCTTAATGCGCAGCCATTGATTTGGCCCCAAAATATGGCCCTATGCCCATTAATAAGCTCTAGGGGAAACCCTTTCATTTATAAAACAGACTGAACTCAGATTGGAAAAAAAAAAAAAGTAGCAAAATATAGACAGTAATGACATGTTTCAAAAATTGTAAGAAAATAAAAAGAAAAGGAATTGTAAGACATGGAAAAAGAGAATAGTTACTAGGACTTGTACAAACCATAAGAAAACGGGGACAAAATTAGAAACATTAAGTACTATATATATTAATGAAATTATGGAACAGGATGAATTTGCATACCTAATGTTATGACAGATTTCAAGTGTTTCATGGACTGTAAAGCACTTGGAACGCTGTCGTAAGTGTATTTGGAGGGCGCTTTACATCTATGGATATACCTTGTCCAGAAGATGAAGATGTTACATTCTCAAGTCCTTAGGAACGGGAGAGAAATTATGCTTTTAGGTAGAAGCCCCCTCCCACTCTAAAGGAGTAAGTGCAAGAACTCTCTCTCTATCTCTCTCACTAAACCTCGAAACTTGCTTTCCAGAGTAGGGTACTTACTTATATTATTATGCTTACACTTACACTTCACGATAACGTTAGCTTCGTGCCACACGTTTTCTGAAATGCGTCATGATGGGGTCTTACGCTAGTGTTAACTTTTCCTTCAAATACACTACCCATTTGTCCAGAGGTTTTTTTTTTTGCTTTTTTTTTCGGGTGGGTAATTTTGCAGGTGATAGTCCCAACACAGATGGTTTGCCTGGAAGATTTCTTAGAAGTAGATTTCTCATTTCTTATGAGCTCCATGTAGGTAGATTTGAGAGATAATTTGCCCAATATATTTTAGCACGGCTTCACATGCTCAATTATGAAGTACTGATTGTTGCAAGAGAATCATTGAATTTTTCAGTTCAGCTAAATTCGTGAATTCACAAGGTCATTCATTGTAAGGTCATCTAAACATGTAGTGCAGTGCACTTTGTGTTTGAAGCTCATTTCTCAGATGGTATAAACCATGCATCAGCAGCAGCTTTGCAGGCGATTCGAGATTTGCAGTGCAACGAGCGTACTCAGAATTTCGTTGGCGGTCTTGAAACCTATAGTTGACTGAGAGAAAGGAAGGATGTGATGCGGGGCCGTGTTATAAGCGCCATGCCGAATTAGCTCCGTGTGTGCAAAGCTAGCTGGACTGGATCAATGGCTCTAGACTACGCCTTAAAGGAGCTGGGCTTTTAGCATCTCTCTTTCTCTCTCTCAGCCAACCATATGCTTTGAGCACCAACCATATTCACGGCGCCACGGCCTGCGTGACAGCTTCTGGGTGTGATCTGCGACACTGGTAATAATCTTGAGATCATAGTCAATATATATTGATGGGTTGTTCAACTCTTGCAGGTATAATATCCCGACGGAGAGTCGGAGTTTTTTTCACGTGCTTGCAACATCACGCAGCAAAGTTGAGCACTCTCCAGATGGATGATTTTTTTGTTTTGCAAGCCGTGTTTCCTTACTCATGTAGAGTACTGTGAAAGGAGTTTGCCATCTGTGCCCAAAAACCAAATTGATGGTCATTGATCTACTTCAATCAGGAAGTGGCATGATTCGCTGCGATTTGCAGGAATAACCTGTTCGGATTTGCAGCCTCACGCTTGAGCCTGGACGATCGAGGTACAAGAACGTAGAGACCTGATCATTTGTTTATCTGCAGCAAATTAAGATGCGTCTTGCCCGACGGATCCTCGGGTCATCGAAAGATTCGCAGTTCCCGGTTGTTCCGGAGCTAATTTCCAGACCTCAGGAGCTGCTGGCACATGTCGGCGTTTTTCAGCTGATATCAAGGTAAGCATGACAATCATGCTTTTTGAACTTCCAAAACTGAAAACTCTTTCAATGCCTTATGGTCTACGATGCCCTTAGACGATTTACAACAAGATCAAGTCATTTTTATGTCGTGTGATCGTGGCTACTGATCTCTAAAATGACTCAACTTGACTGTACTGTGGGTGTAGACATGCAGACTCTATAATTTCATGTTACACAACAGGCCTTCACTTTGCTCTTTCCATATGTTGACTAAAACCAAAATTCTAGAGACCAAAATCCAGCACCAGATGTAATCTCTGGATAGTTTCATGCGGGTTTTGAAGAATTTTGGTTCAATGAGTAGTACATGATTCATTAGAAAATGGTTGGTAAGTTTACTTCATGGATAAATGGTTTCTGATTTAAATCTATCATTGTTATATGGTAGGGCCCATGCGAGGTAGAACTTAGTGCAGGCCCAATTCCAGTAAAGCCTGTGTGAAAGACATGTCACAATTGTTTTTTGTTTATTTCCCTGATATCTGGTGGGTGTCATGGGGAAAAAACATATTTAATACGAGCGAGTGTTTCAAAAAAAATTTGTGATGCCCACAGTTGCAGGTGTTTAAGTGAAGGGGGACTCAAGAGAGACAGAAAAGGACACATGGAAACCATTATGTATCTGGAGTGACAAGTTTTAGCTTTTCATGGGCTGTCAGTCTCCACTTTGCAGGCATAATGAGAGATCCAAATCTCAGCAATTTCCAACTCTTTGTTAAAGCATTCAACTTTAGTGTTGAATTTTGGCTGAAAATCTAAAGATTTTTGTGACATTGAAGAATATTGGGACACCTTAATTTTCAGAGCCTGCTTCATCTGAGCATGAAATGAGTCACAATCTTGGTACTGAAGTTGTTGCTTGATTCATTCACTTGCCAATCATTGCCAATTGGAGAAGACACATTACGAAATTTTCCCAAAACAGAGCTTTAACCCAACATTTTCTCAAGTTTTGGAAGCTTCATTATTTTCTACTTGTCATTTCTCCAGCAAATCATGGAACCTTATTTTTTCAAAGAAGTGAAAGGACCTGCTTTGTGACACCTTGCATGTCTTTAGTTGTGACTCCTCCGTGTATGTGCATTGTACACATAGCCAAAAAGGGTATACATGTGTATGTGGTCATGATGGTGGTGGCTTAGGCAAAGGAGAACTTTACCATGATCAACACCCAATAAATGCATTTCTTTCTTTTGTCATAGAACTTTTTGGTTACCTTCACCAACAAGTGAATTTTTTTTTTGTCGATGTACTAACATGGCATGGTTAGCAAAGGGTATTAATGGCCCTCCTCTCACGATTCTACATGCCTTCTATAGGCCAAAGGTGTCAATAGCTTTGCAAAGAATGCAAGTCATTTCTATTTTGAGATGTGTCATCATTGCAGATGAATGTTGTTCAAGGCTTATTGCTCTTTTCTATTTTCCTTCCCTTTCCTTTTTTTTATATGCTTCTTAGGACTAGTATTGGTTTTAGAATATAATTTGTTAGTGGAGGTAGGCCTAAGGGCTCAAAATGCAATTTGAAATTTCAGAGCGCCATGTGACCACAAGCACTTTCACAATAAATTTTTTTTTCCTTGTTGCCTTCCTTTCACAACCCTTGAATTATTGTGATAGTCATTAATTACATTGACAATAAAAGGAATTCAATAGCTATTTGTTTTTTAGTGTTGTCATAAATATTGTAGGTGGTTGACGTGGGTTCGTTTTTTTCTTGCTACCATAAGTACATTAGGTGGTGGGATTTATTTGCATTCTCTCTCATGGTGTAGTGATGAAGAGCAATAATTCTTTGACAAAGGATTATATTTTGATGTTTTTGAGCTTGCTTACTTGCTGTACAAGTAACCTATCCAAAGGCTTATAAGAGGACCGCAATAAATTTGAGCAACTACTATTGTGTTCATAAGATAGTTGATAGAAACTTTCAAAATTAAAAACTAGGCTAAACTAACATAGAAAAAAAGAAACCCTTTGATTATGTACATGATTTTTTACATCTGCAATGTAATGTTAGCTAATTTATGTGATGTTTGATTCCATGAGTACAGGATGGATAGAATGGTGGTGGGTCATCATTATCAGTAACAGTAATAGTTCCAATTGAAATGCCAAAACAAGCGACAAAGGAAGTACAACAACGCACTTCAAGTAGCTGAGACTAATATATCACTACAAAATTCTTAGTTCAAAAACTTGCACAAAGAAGCTACATGTTTTAGTAACACAATGAATTTTAACTTACTGATTAGTATTAGTTGGAGGTGGGAAAAATGGTGAAAGTCTTGACATCTTGACTTAATGGGATGGGGAAAAAAGGGGAAAGGGTTTCTGCATTTCGGTATGTGTAATTTTTTGTCTTTTCTTTTCTTATAGAGAATACAAGCTACGATTAACAAACCTATTGCTTCACATGAAAGTGAAGAAATGATGCTATAGACTACAAGTATAGTAGATAATGGACTAACACATGTTGAATCTTTTTCCCAAAGAACTGTTTACGAACTCAAGGTGAGCTTTGAGGAAAATATGATAAAAGATCAGGAAATAAACAACTTTTTGACAACAATGGAGGAGACAACCAATGGAAATGACCTAAAGGTCTTTTCTAACCAAATCCTACTTAATCAAGTGACAAGTGAAGAGGATGAAAAAGAAATTGCGAGCATGAAATATGAATCTTATCCATCTAATCAAGGCTAACCAATTGAGATTTTGGAGAATGTGGAGCACGTGATACTTTTGGTATATGATAAACCTATTGAATCCAAAACTACGGTTGTTGTCAAGTCTCTGTTCACAAGTCTTGAAAGAATTTAAAAAATAGATCTCAACATTTTCAAAAACTTTTTAGTGATTTTTGGGTAGAGAAACTTAATAAATGTGTTTATTTTTAGGTTTCAAAGGTGGGTTTTGAAGTAACTACTCCTAAGGCTCCACAAAAATTGAAAGGGCTTGCAAAATCCTATCTTTTGATCAAAAATCAAGATATTGAAGTTGAAAGATTCAAGGGTGAAAATAATGGCAACAAATATGTAAGTTTCTTAGAACATTCAACCAAACCGAAGCACTTATATTTACATGCTTTGATTGATCATGTTAGATCTTTCTTCTTACACTTGTTTCTCATAGTTTTGAATCAATGACATTACAGGAACAAGAACCATCAACTGGGGAAGAAAACACAATGAGGGCACCTTTTAACAATATTGATTTCGTGGGAGCGATTCATGCTGTAGAAGTAAGGCAAGCCGAAACAAATGTTCAGCAATATGGAGTTTTTTTACTTAAAGTTAAGATGAATATGGGATAATTTCAATATTGTGTATTATTATTTCATCTCCTAGTCCAATTTGGTCAAATCTAGTAATAGATGTTAGCTTAGAGATGCAACTAAGATGTTAAATAATTTTACAAATTTGGGCTAGGGCTAGGCTAACAAAGCTTTTCTTTTCATTTTGTTCCTCTTTTCTTATCCAATATGGGATGGGGCTAGTGTAGTGCGAATGGGGCACTAGTCTTCAAGGCACTATCACAGGATGAAGATGCTCTTGTCCAGACAATTGTTCAATTGCAAGTGTTGTCATGCAACAAAATGGGATCAGTTGTTGGTGGGTATCTTTTGTTTCACCACAATTTAGTCATTGTAGTAGTCCTATTGTTATGGGTTTACAATATTTGATCTTGCCAATTTAAAATAAACCAAACATGGGTTTATTTTAGGTGGTTATATATTGGTGTGTGATTTAGTTGCTCATCTTGTATTTTGTTAAAGATCGTCAAGCACACTAACTTTGTGATGTTCCCTGCTTATGAAAAAGTGAGCTTGTTAAACAAGGTGCTAAAGTTTAAGCTTCTAGATACATTGGAGCTCGCATCAGAACGTAGACGTATGTTAGTGGTTATTCAAGAATGTGGTACAAAAACACTACAACTACTCACAAAAGGTGTTAATGAGACTGTTTTTCTTACTCTATGTTCAAGTACACAAAACAATGTTGTGTTAGCATTTACTATTCCAACTTCTTTCTCTTCCCCTCTTGCCATTTTTGCTCATGTTGAAAACCAAAGTTTGAACACGTTAGTTTCCTCTTCCCCTTGATTTGGCACATCACTCTCATTTTTCAGTCATGTCATAAGGTTTCTAGACAAATTTGATTAAATGCAAAAATATGATCTATAATAGATATTTGGGGTGGCCATGCAGATGTGGATGTAGGTTTTAATTTTACACAACCCAAGGTGAGTATTTCACAATTTTTTTTTCATGGGTATATATATGGTAGTTGAAATGTTATGTTAAATAAGTCATAATTTGGCTTCCCCCAACCACTAGTAATGAAGGGAGTGGTGGGATATGTGTAGCTACATATAAGGTCAGAGTTTTGTCAATGTATAGGACATGCAGTTATCAATGTAGCTAAGGTTTCTAATTCCCTCATTGTTTTCTTATCTTTTGTCTCATTGGAGCACATATTTAGTCAAATCAAATGCCAAAATGGGAGTGGCAACCTAAAACCTGGAAGTTTCTTATTAGTTCCTACTTAGGGCGACATTTGGAAAAAGGTGCATAATGGGATATGAAAGTGCAAGCATGGTGGAATTCATTGTTGATACGTTTTCTGGTGACTTCAACTTCATGGAGATGAACACACAATTGTAGGTCACTCTAAGTTCCTGCTTGATAAATTTTTAAAAAAATTTCTACCATCATGCTATTGTGCAATCTGGCTCCTTGTTTGATTTACAACTATGGAGTTTTTTATGCTCTTTGAATCTTCACCAGATTCAAGGATTTGTTCTTTAAAAATCTTATGTACTAAATATTTGGTAGTCTTGAATTTGTTGGATAAAACTTGGACCTTTAAGAACTCCATGTTTTTGAGCTGCAAGTAGAACACATTGTCACAGAAATGGTGATAGGGCAAGATTTAGTAAAATGGCAAGTCTGAATTTGAAGTGGGGAGATTCTTCCCCTTGATCAAAATTAAATCAAACCTTTTTTTTCCTTATAGGTTTGTTCTCTTGGAGAAAATCTCAAAACAACAATATTTTTGGTCTTAGCCAATGATTTCCAACTTGGGATGTTGTGTTCTTGATAATCTGTAAGTTTTTTTGTCTCAAAAACATTCTTTTCCAACTTTTGTGCAATTTGCATCTTTGCATTTTTGGGAACTTTTATCGCATCAATTCTCACTGGAATCCTAGTGCAAGTGCCCATTCCAAAACCTTTGTTTTTGTTGTTCGAATTTCAAGAAAAAGATTCCAAGAGTTTTACCAACATCTTGAACACTAGAATATGCTATAATATTGTTTCAATGGCCTCCTTGGGTTTCTATATTCAATTTTCAGCAACATTTTTTGCAAGTACCTGGGTGGTTCATTTTTCCTAATGTATAGGCTTCCATTCCAAGAGATCATCATGTTTGGGGCTTTCATTTCAACAACAAATCTAGTTTCAATCTTGGTCATTGTCCAAGTACTGAATTCCTTAATGTTACATAGTATGAAACACCTAATAATCTTATGGAAAGAGTTTCAAAAGTCTTTTGATTGTCATAACTAAAAGATTGCTATGTAAAAACCCCTTGAAAACCTCTATGTGTGCACACATGTGAATGTGTGTGATGATCTTAACAATCCACAATAATTATCACCTTTTAGAATCAATTCATTAGAAAGTGGGTATCTACTAAAAAAACCTCACCCTTTTTATAAACTTTGTTGGTTTTAAGTTTTGTAACAAGTTTTTCTAAGGAAGCCAACTAAGGAGCCCAAGGTTTATTACAAGGTCGGTTTATTGAAATGTGATGTGTGGACAGTTTCAAGTTAATTATGGGAGGCCATTAGTAGCTGCTAAGGATGCCAAGTGCTTAGCAAAGGAAGCAGAAGTTGTGGTTCTAGCCATGGAGGCTTTCTCTCCATAAACTAGAGATCAAATTGAGGCCATCCTTGCAATGGAAAACTAGGAAGAAACCTTCATGTTAACTTGGAGTCATTATATCAAGCTAGGGATAGTACAAGAATGGTTGTGGGCTCTCGTTCAATTTGGTTGGCTATTGAGTTTAAAGGAGATGTTGCAGACTCCCAAATTGTATCGATTAATGTTCTGGCATTGTTTAATAAAGGTGAAACCTGCATGTAGTTTTTATTATTTTCATAGTATCTTTGGTGTTTTTTGTTTAGTAGTCCACACATTTCCATGACTAGTCAGGTTTATGTGTACCAATAAATTAAGAAGCAAAAGAAATTAATATCAAGTTTTTTTCAGGTGAAGAGGTGGTGTAATGTATCCAAAAGGAAAAACAAGTGACAGAAAGTGGCCAATCATCCATGAAGATGGCAAGCTTGTTGTTGAAACAATTTGTTGTCCTTTGGCTTCTGACATCTATGTTAAGAAAATGACAACAGAGTTGGCCACAGATTTGAATAATGAAATCTATGATAACATAGGAGCTAATAAAAAAGAAAAGGTCTAATGCATTTATCGAAGGAGCTTTCTGTGGCTTCAAATTCCAACTCCTCGGTTTTTAAAGGATGGGAAACATTTGGTCAATTATTGGAAGCCTGCAATTCAGTGCAACAAAAGGTAGCAAACCTTAATGTTCTACCTTGGGAGATCCATGGCTCCTAATTTACATCGACTATCAAGACTCCATTATTTGACTCAGGTACTATTCAACTAAATTACACCTAATCTTTTTGAATTGGAACTGTTATCACAAAATATGTGTTGAAATTGTGGCACTTTACACCTAAGGTCTAACAAAGAAATGGGTATGTCAACTGTGAAATCATTGTAATAGTTTGAAGATGGTGCTAAGGTTTTTTGGGAGGTGGTTTGCATGCTTTGCAAATAACAATGAAACAAACATAGCAAAATAATCCTCTTCAACTTCAAATACATCAAAAGTTATGAAACCTAAAAGCTATGAAATTATTGATGTCAAAAAGCTATGAAACCTAAAAGTTGTATTCCTTGAAAGCCAATCATTAGATTCTAGTGTGTGGCCTTTGAAGTTGATGATTTCGAATATCTCAAGATATTGGCAGTTGGGGTGCAATTTGTAGTAGTTCAATGAAAACTATATATTGGGTTACAATTATGTTTACATGATGTGGCTTTTTGGGCATGCCACAATTGCAGGTTTATGTATGTGTATGCTCTTATGAGTTGGTTTCTCGGGTGTAGCTTCAGAGCTGGAGAGATCAACTATTTCACTCTCTTCGTTGGCTGACATTAAATAAATTCTTGCCTTGCAGCCAGCAACTCATAGAAACAGTCCAATTGCCCACTAGATATTCATTAGATACTTCCATTTTCATAAATATTTCCATATTTATATTTATATTTTATATTTTATATATTTTATATTTTTATATTTTTATATTTCCATTTTTATACTCTTTTATACTTCCATTTTCAAAATATTGAAGGACCTTAATACAAGTGCCAAAGGTGAGGATCTCGCCCTCCCAAACAAAGTTTCTACTTGATTTGGTTTGTCCATGTAACAACTTTTCCATGCATTTGTATTTTCAATTCATGTGTTTTCCTCTTGTTATCTTACCAATTGATGGTGGCCCACTCAACATATATTGATATGCATTGTGAATTTGTCCATTTTGCAAAGAACATGACTTGTGTCAAACTTGCTTCCAAGAAAATAAATGTGTTACGATCAAATTGACCAACCAATGTTTCACCTTCAACACATTCACCTACCCATGTGTGGTGGTCAAATGGTACAATTACTTCAGTAATGTTTTAATGGCCTCCTAGATGTGGTTAGATGTTCAAATCCACCTTAGGTCATTGAAGTTGTATGCAGAAAAACATAGTTAGGTTTTGAAAGGGCTTGCAGAGTCCTATCTCTTGATCAAAGATCAAGATGAAGTTGAAAGATTCAAGGGTGAGATTTCACAACTATAGGAAGACGCATTTAGTATTGGTAAAGTTGTTGATTATGCAAATCCAATGTTAGTGAGGGTTGTCATGGAAAAAGTTCCTAAAGTTATCAAATTTTTAATGGTTATGGTAATGTGCAACACAATTACTCCATGTAAAAGGTGGGCATATTTCAGGCTCTTGATTTTTCTTTTCTAAGGAAAACACTATTGTGCTAGAGTTTACAAACTCAATGTAGCTACTTGACATTCTCCATGTATCATTGGCTTTTCTTTTCATTATGTTCCTCTTTTCTTATTTGGTATGGGATGGGCTAGTGTAGTATGAGTGGGGCATTAGTCTACAAGGCATAGTCACAAGATGAAGATGCGTTTGTCCAAATAGTTGTTCAATTGCAAATGTTACTATGTAGCAAAATGGGATCAGTTGTTGGTGGGTATCTTTTGCTTCACCACGATTTTGCTACATCTTATATATAGTTGAAATATCTCACATTCAAATAATTAGGAGTGAACCTTGTTCAAAAGAATCTCATTAAAGATGCAACACTAAGAGAATCAACTAGAGCTTATATTACCTTTGTTGTTCAGACAAAGTTGCATGGTCATGGAGATGTGCACACATTACTTCATTCTAGTGGACTCCTTCCCAAGTGGTACTACACTCTCATAATGCTAGAACTACATGTAATCACTTGTAGTTGAGCAGCCTTGGTGGCTTAACTTCAAATGAATTCATAGCTTATTAATGTAAATGGTAGCTTTTCATAGACAAGCAAAGCCATTAGGAAGATGAGATGTTGATGTAGTGTGGATTACTATGTTTAGGCAACAAGAAGGATGAATGTGGGTGCTTGCTTTTCAAGGTGAATACAATATTCACCTATATGGTAGGGTATCAATTTTTGCACATTATCACAAGCTAGAACATATTATGTGAAATAATCACAAGGTTTTACCTCTATTCTCCTTTTCCTCAAGCCATACTCATGCAGAAGGATACAGCTAACAATGCCATTCTTCCTACATTTGCCAATGATGGATATTTGTTAATAGGAGATACACGAGGACGTGAAGTTAATGGATAGTCATAGATACCTGAAACTACTAGGCCTTAGAATGTTGAAATTTTCAGTTTCTAGAGGGTAATGAAGAAACTCATACCCTCAAAATATGGATACATCTAAATGTTTTGAATGTTGAAATTAGGTGAAAACAATTTGGTAGAACAGAGTAGGCTTAAGAGATGTGTGGCTTTCACTTTATTCAACCTATATTAGGTTAACAATCATTATGTGGTGGGCATGAACACATGTCTGTCACCAAGGATCTAAACATGGATGGTGTGTGTGAATGGTTGGATCCACAGGTGCTGGACATTTGGTTAGTTGATGCCCCTATGAAGAATAATGCAAAGGATGCAATGAAGGCAAAACTTTTTCTTCTGTGGTTTTAAAATCACAACATATGACTTCAACATTTACATATCATATTGTTCCTTTTCAAATAACAATACTTTTTGTATGATGTAAGTTTTCCTTTAAAGTTATTATAGCTTATACTAGAGGTATTACCAAAATATTGAATGTAATGGTTTTCCATTCTATCAACCTTGTACTTATGCATATTTGAATACAAAATAACCAACTTAAATGTTAGATTAATTGTTTTGCTCATATCGATGTCATGTTTCATTTTCTTGGGTGGTTTACACATATGTTGTTTGAATCGTTTGTATGGATCGATACTCTACCCAATGTATACTTTGTCATTATCCTCACATTTAATGTTATACACAAAATGCTCTTGTATATTGTTTAAGAAGTTGCTCCCTTTTTTGTAAGTACATTGTGTTTCTAAACAACATTAATTGTAATTGGATTTTTATTGTTGTTCTTTGATCCAAAAGGTTGACCATTGTTTTTTTTTTGGACTGGTTGGGTTGTCCTTTTCATGAGTTTCAATTAAACTAACTTGTTTGTTCTGTTCTTTAGATGCTTTAGGCGAAAATAATGTTTTATAAATTAGTTATATGTCATGTTATTTCATTCTTTTATACACATTGAAATGGAAGTTGAAAAGATGGATACTGGAAAGCCATAAGGTGTCTAGTTCTCTTCATATTCTTAAATAAACAAACCCCTTTAGTGTTCCATATTATTCACAAAAAGCTTTCAACTTTTCAAGGTGTTACATCTAGAAATAATTATATGTCTTATGTTGTTTTAAATCTACTAAAATATGGAGGTCCGAAAGGTTTAAGAATCTATATATGAGCACAATACATATGCTCATTTTTTGAATGTGATACTTATGATAAAACCCTACCCATTTGTTTTGTCTTCCATTCTCTTTTTTTTTAGATATTTTTTCAAGTGCTTTACTTTTACGTGTGTTCATTACCATTTATCAAATCTTGTGGGTTTGTGAGTCACTTTTAGTCTTTTGAACAAATCCAGGATTCAATTCAAATCCTTTGATCAGCTAAAAGTTGCTAGCAGTCTCATCCAATTTATTCTAATGATCAGGTTTTGTTTGCTTATTTCTAAACAATATGCCATCAAGAAGTTTGAAGGAACCATTGGCAAAATCTTGGAATATTGCTCCATCTCTGAAATAGATGGTAATTCCAATAATTGTAATGGTTGTTGTTACAACCACACCTAGACGCTTCCTTAAATTCCCTACCATGGCAATCACTCAAAAGCATAAGATCTTCAAAATTCTTATGCAAGCATGATCACTTGGATAGAACCACATATCAAACAGTTGCCCCTTGAAAGGAAGCCTATCATCTAAGAACAAATTTTAAAAACCATAGAATGAATTCTTGAAGATATTTGGATCACATTTGAGATTATTTATTGGTGGGTGGCAATATTGATTGCATTTCCTTTGTTAGCAGTGGCAGTTGCCCCTTAAAAGGAGGCCTATCATCTAAGAGCAGATTCTAGAAACCATAGAGTGAATTCCTAAACATGTTTCAACCACATTTGAAACTATCTTACTGGTGGGTGGAAGTATTAATTGCATTTCCTTTGCTGGTTGTGGTAAATGCCCCTAAAGAAAAGGCCTATCATCCAAGAGTAGATTCTGGAAACCATAGAGTGTGAACATGACAACCACCCTTTCTCTTTAGGTTGTTTGAACTAACCTGGACCCCCTTCATGGGTTCCTCTTCAATGTTAATAATGTCATTTACACTCGGCTTGGCATATCCACCCATAACACCACCTTGAAGTTGCCCTAAACTTTTAAACATTCCACAAAATTGCACACCCATCAGAACAAAATGAAATTGATCTGAACTTCCAAAGATTTCACAAAATTGCACATTTAATTGCATCACCTTTTGCATTGAATCAAACTTGAAAAATCTTGCCCTTTGCATCTCCAATGGCAACTATAGGAATAGACATTTGTTTGAAACCAAATGGTGGTGGTAGTGTTGCTGCCTTATCTTCCACAAGAAGAGCTTCTTGAGCTAATTGCTTAGCTAGACTTGAAATAGAAGGTAAAACATGACCACAAATATCCAAGGAATTATTCTTACATTTTGCAAATTGTTTCCACATTTCTATGGTGTTACAAATCCTTTTCTAAACCATTGCCATAAAACAAACCAACATATAATAACTTACTATTGGATGTTTAATGCAAATGTCCTTTGCCTTCTTCTTTCTGGTGTTGCTACTAAAAAGTCTAAACCCTTGTAGAAAAAAACTCACAACATTCGGATGAATGGGTTTCCTTTTCATGGGTAAGTTTCATCAGTGTTCACTAAAAATCCCTTTTAATTGTATTATGTTTTTTTTATGGTAAAAGTGTAACTAATTTTTAAATTTTTTTATAAAATTCTACCAAATTTTCCATAACACCAAACTTGAGAAAGAAAGAAGAAAAATAGACCAAAAAAGAAAATCAAATTATTATACCAAAATGCAATATCATTATGTTGAACATTTAAATTTTTAATACCTTTGTAGCTAAAATAATAACTTCATATTTAACCTTTGGAAATAAAGTTCATAAATCAAAAAATATATACTACAACATCGAATGACAAGCAATAAATGCAAGAAATAGATATTATATACCTTAACATAATAAATTAAAATTTGATGTAAATTATATGCATATTTTTGGGACAAATTTTGATTATTTCAGACATGTATAATAAAGATGTGAGATTGATAATAACAAGAAAAAATTTGTCATTTAAAAAGCGTTTTACATGTCAAATCCAAGAATTTTTTGAAATAAAATGCAAATATATCACAATGTTAAATAATTAAATAATTAAATTTCAAATTTTCATAAATTAGAATATATATACAATAATATTGAATGAGAAGGAATGAATGCAAGAAATAGACATTATAGACCTTAATATAATAAATAAAAAATTGATGTAAATTATATGTATACTTTTGGGATGAATTCTGATTATTTCATAAATGTATAATAAAAATGTGAAATTGATACCAATAATAATTTTTTTGTCGTTTAAAAAAAACTTTACATTCCAAATCTAAGAATTTGTAGAATTATAAGGTAAATGTATCACAATTTTCAGTAATTAAATAATTCAAATTTCAAAATACATATTGTAGAGACTTCAAATTGATAGAAAGAAAGAATTTACATGTATGAAACCTAATATGCATCATCATTATACTTCTTCAAATATACTAAAGTATTATCAATAATTTGTTGGAAAAATAATAATTTTATAACGCTCTTTATTGAATCGTGTGAACATAATTTTCCAATATGTATTTGGAGTTTTCATTGTACAATTTATGGCATCATCATTTTCAATATAACACAAGTTATTTTTTAGGGTTTACATATATTTTCAAATTATAGCATGTGTTTGAACTTTGAACATAAAATTAATAGAAATATAAATATAAGCATCAAAATAGAATATGACAAAATCAATTGATAAAACATCGTAAAGTTTATATATATATATCTTCAAATTAAATGTGAATTTATTTTTTATTGAATTGCGTGAACACAAATTTTCCATATGTACTTGGAACTTGATTGTACAATTTCTAGCATCATCATTTTCAATATAACACAAGTTATTATTTAGGGTTTACATATATTTTCAAATTGTTGCACATGTGTTTGAACTTTGAACATAAAATCAATAGAATTATAAATATAAACATCAAAATAGAAAATGACAAAATCAATTGATAAAACATTGTAATTAATATATATATATATATATATCTTCAAATTGAATGTGCAAGTTTGAATTATAACGTTTTTTATTGAATTGCATGAACACAAATTTCCTAGATGTACTTGAAATTTGCATTGTACAATTTATGGCATCATCATTATTAATACAAAACAAATTATTCTTTAAGGTTTACATATATTTTCAAATTGTTGCACATGTGTTAGAAATTTGAACATAAAATCAGTAGAATTAAAAATATATGCATCAAAATAGATAATGACAAAATCAATTGATAAAACATCATAAGGTATATACATATATATATTCAAATTCAATGTGCAAGTTTGAAAATACTAGAATGTAACATTGAAACTAATATGCACTATGTGCAATTCATATGATTGGTATCACCAATCTCCTTTCCACTCAATGTGCAAATCGGGTGCATTTTTTATGGGTTCAAATCCCAAGTTGAGTTCTATTCTTTTGGCAATTTATTTATGAAATTCAAATATGTTCCCAAGATTCAAATGTCCCAAGATGTTCCAAATAGTAAAACAATTCCTCTTTTGATTTCTGCCCTAGAATTTAATTTGTACAAGTATGGTAAATGGTCAATTATTATTAGTTATAATAAATGATACATTCATCTCACCTATTACATAATATATTTTAAATAAATAATCACTTTTTCAAATCCAAAAAAAAGTTTAAAAAATTGCACTATAAAAATAATGTATGAAAACAAATTGATATGATATAATTTCAATGTAATAAACTCAAAATGAATTTTAATATTTTTGGACCTTGCAAATTAAGTTTATAAAAGATGATAATTGAATTTATCTTTTTCAAAAGTGATGAAAATTAATGACCACAATATAAGGCTATGTAATTTTCAAAATATTTCACACATTTAAAAAAGTTAACCAATAATTGATAGAATGATGCTAACTTTTTATGTCGGTTTAATAATTTTGAAATGTGCATAATTTCAATAACAATATAAAAAAATGGAATGATTATTTTACTATGGACATGAATTTTAAACATTTTCAAATGTGAAGTAAAGATTTTGTAACTAATGACCAAAAAAAACTATGATTTTCAAAACATTAAATATCATAGCACAAAAACATGAAAGTAATTATATTTAATGAATACATGCAAAATATATATTTAGGCTTTGATGAAGTTTGAAATTATATAGCAAAAGGTGTTATGGAAAATCATTATAATTGTAATATATTAAAGAATGTCATGTGATAATTGATACTAACTAATATATTCAAATATACCCCCAAAAAAAGGTTGGAAATAGTCAAATCACAATTGGCATATGAAAATGAAGTTCTTAAAAATTTCACAACATTGATTTTTTTTATAAAATCAGAATAATCTTACAAAATTGAATATGCAAGCAAAACATAAACATCAATAGTAAAATCAAATATTTGAATGTAGTTTTCAAAAAAATCGTCTTCAAATATATTAAATTCTTATTAGTAATTTTTTGGGAAAATCATTATTTTATGATGCTTTTTATTCAATTGCATGAACAAAAATTTCACATATGCATTTGGAATTTGTATTGTACAACTTATGGTGTCTTCATTTTCAATATAACACAAGTTATTATTTAAGCTTTACATATATATATGTATGTATGTATGTATGTATGTATATCTTCAAATTAATGTGCAAGTTTGAAAATTCTAGAACATTGAAACTAATATGCACTATGTGCAATTTATATTATTTATATCACCAATCTCCTTTCCACTCAATGTGAATATTTTTAAACCTTACACATGAAATTTATAAAAGACGATAATTGAATTTATCTTTTTCAAAACTAATGAAAATTAATGACCACAATAAAAGGTGATGTAATTTTCAAACAATTTTGCATATTCAAAAAAGGTAACTTATAGTTGATTAAATGATGTATGTGCTTTGTTGGTTTAATATTCTTGAAATATGCATAATCTCAATAACACTATAAAACAATGGAATGAATTGTTTTACTACGGACATGAATTTTAAATATTTTCAAATGTGAAATAATGAATTTGTAACTAATGACCAAAAAAAATCTATGATTTTCAAAGCATTAAATATCATACCACAAAAACATGAAAATAACTATATTGAATGAATACATACAAAATATAAATTTAGGCTTTGATGAAGTTTGAAAGTATTTGGCAAAATGTGTTATAGAAAATCATTATAATTGTAATAGATTAAAGAATGTCATGTGGTAATTGATACTAACTAATTTATTTTAATATACCCAAAAAAATAAAAGTTGAAAATAGTAAAATTACAATTGACATTTGAAAATAAGGTCCTTAAGATCTTACAACATTGAATATTTTTATATAATCAAAATAATCTTATGAAATTGAATATGCAAGCGAAACATAAACATCAATAGTAAAATAGAATATTTGAGTGTAATATTCAAATAATTTCACATGTTAAATAAGAATCGATAATTAATAAAATAATGTTAATGTTATATTTTGGTTTAGTAATCATGATATATGCATATTTCAATGAAAATGTAAAACAATTGAATGAAATTTTTAAAATAAAATTTAAATAATTTCAAATGTGGTAAAGAAGTTGGAATTGACTTCAAAAAAATAAAATTATAATTTTCAAAGGATTATATATCACACCAAAAAAAGATGAAAGGAATCATATTGAATGATTATATGCAACATGTTATTTATTTGGACTATGCAGTTGGTGGTATCATCATATATAATGTGATCCAAGTCATTTTCATAAATCAAAAATGAAATTAAAAGATAAACAAAAACGTCAATGATAAAACTATATAAGTAAACAACAAAAGGTATTCAAACCTTTTGATAAGTCATGGATTGAAATTGGAGCATTACATTCAAATTGGAGTAAATGTACACCTTCATTCACCAAGGATATGAAATGTTGTGGATTTTGTGGATTCACAAAATTACACCTTCAAGGAACACATTTTAGTGTTGTTCCGAATACATTTGGAATTGTTGTTAGTGCAACACCATATGGTTGTTCAAACATTATTATGTCTACATACACAACCACTAATGATGGTTTACATGTGTATGTATGCAATGCATGTTTTAAATTTTATATGAACAACCAAAACGGATTAAATATGTTATATTTCAAAGCATGGATTATATGAAACAAATCCTTGGTAACACTCTATTGCATCTTCAATTTCTTTCACTTATTGATATATCAATGAAAATTGAACAATGAAATTATGGATTCATGCATGGCCAAATACAACCATCTAGTTACTTGACAATCCTTTACTCTATTGGAATTCCAAGTTTCAATCAACTAGTACATTAAAAGATGTTAATTTGGCCTTCAAAGATCTTTTACACCAAAATTTGTCTTCAAATCCACTTATACAAAAATACATCACCAATATTAAGAAACCAAATCCAACTCACAAATTATGCGTTTTATCTTTTTCAATTGTAAAAGAAATACTTGCAAAAACTAGTATTGATGAAAGGCCTTTTTCAAGTATGGATGTGAAACCTTTCATTCAAAATTTGTCATTATTCTTTGACATGCGTCCTGAAATTCCCCACAATTTTTATGATGCCTTTGAAATTGGAGAATTAATTATGCGCAACAATGACAACCCTTTCAAGATTGAAAGGTTATTAGTGCTAGAAGATGGCATGTGCACCAATCCAACACTAAACATATCACTTGAAAAGGCATTATTCCCATTCCTATTTCCACATGGATGTGGGGCATATGATGGAATTAGTGGTTTATTGCCTTATTTGAAATAGAGAATGTCTACATTATTTTTTGTTTTTACATTATATCCACCATACTTACTATTGATGTACCAAGTGCGACAAGAAATTCAACTATTGAATGCTACAAAACATTTATATTTGGAGAAGGATGTACAAATATTAAAATGCCAACATCCTTAATGGTTAGAAATTGATGTTCTCAAAAATATTGTGAAATTCAAGTTACCAACCTTTATTCCATTAACGCCACAATGGCACCATACCCAATTCAAAGAATTATTGATGATGGTGAACTTTGGAATGCCTCAATTTTCCTCACTTTGATTTATGATGGAAAGAAATTGAAGACATTGAAAATCTTGCTATGTTTTTCAATAACACATTTTCTTGGAAGGATTGCCCAATTAAATGTGTGGCATTATTTTGCACAAGGTTGTAAGCTTTCATGTCAACCTCTGTTCTTGGTGGTGAAAACATTTTTGGCATTGTTGAACATCATGTAACACGATTGGAGTTGTAACATGTAGGTGGGTGAAAGCACAATTAATTTAACATTAAAAAATAGTAAACAAGTACATTTTGATACAATCATTTATTAGACACTTAAATCCAACAACATAGAGCTTGAAACCTTGTCAAATCTTACTGTCAAAACACACTTACATATTGCATCAAATTTATAACAAGTTTAATATTATATAACTTGTTGGAAAACCTTAGTATAATTACCATAAGTTGAATAATATAATCATATTTTTCATTGAAATATTATTTTTTTAGTTTTATTAAATATGTGTTCATTTTATGGTACATTCTATTTATGCCAATAATAATCCAAAAGTATCTAAATTTGTATTGTACTTTCACCTAAGTTCTATACATGCACACATCATATTATGGATAAATGAGGTTGATGTTGACCGCATCACAAATGAAATGGTTACAATGGTACCTGTTAATATTAATGAACATGATTTAACATTGTTCAAGCTAGTGGAACGAAAACAAATGCATCAATGCGGTTCACAATGGAAAACAAATAAGCACATTGGAACTTGTAAATACAGATTTCCCACTGCTATATTTGTCGAACAACATGCAACTCAACATTCAATCATAAAAAGGTGGGTCAAAAAATTCAAATCAAGTGTGTGATTTTTGAATTAATTAGTCAATTATTATCATCTTTATATTTTGCAATCAACAATCTTTACTATTAAAAGAGACCCTAATCTTATATTTGCAAAATTCTTCTTATTTTGAACACTTGATTATTCAAGTTCAAAAGTCTTTTGAACGTTTTTAAAACATGAACTTTAATATGAATTTTTAATATCAATTCCATGAAAATCAAATTTTTCATTTAAAACAATTTTCCATTGTTAACATTATATTTAAGTATTATTGGATAATTAAGTATTCAAAATTTAATCATTGTTCGAAATATTCACATGGTTTTTGACTTGTTTGAACTACTTATGAACTAGGTGGCAATACTATTGTCCATGTTATGAAGATCAAAATGTGGTGCCTTATCATTGTACTACATTGATATTGTGGGGTGCACATATGAACATTCAACGAATCACATCTTCATATTGGTCATATTATCTTTTGAAATATGCTATGAAATGTGAACCACAAAGCACTATCAAATTAGATGGCGTTAATGTAAGAAGTTTGGGATTGGTTTATGCAACCCCTTTGCAACTTCAATTGATTTCAGCAACAATAATAGCCAAACTTGTATCTCCAATTGAATCGGCCCTCTCATGTTTACAAATTCCAATCATATCAAAAAGTGTTAGTGTAAAGTATGTTGATTCAAAACCACCAAACTTGCATACAAAAATGGTGACTAAATCTAGGATACTTGGATTTCATCCCATTGATATATATTGTGCGTGACATTCTAACATGGCCCAATACACATTTACAAAGTATTGGAAACAATTTTCTCCACAACAATAAGAATTTAAAAAGAAAACATGTTTAGGATTTTTCTTATATAAAAGTGAACATTTAGTGTGGTTCACAAATTTCAATCGTGGCAAACATGTTGAACCATTTTTTTTCAACATATTGTTAAACAATGTTGTTTTCTTTAAAAACACAAATTGATATCTCCCACAAATATGGCAAGATCATATTATCACGAATGTTTTGTTCATGGTATTGTGAAGACTCTTAATTGTTTACAAGACCTCATATTTGAATACGGGAAAAAAAAACTTATATGATGATGAGAAGCAAAATCAGATATATAACAAGCTTTTGGATAAACATCCTTTTGAAAATTCACAAAATTTACCAATCAATATCAATATTGATGTTACATGTGTTGGATCACAAATTGGTTTAGTTGATCCAACTTACTGGATACATGATGTTGGTGATTCCTTGGAAAATGAAATTTTGTCACATGAACAAATGCATATATTCAACATCATTTGTTATAAAACAAATGGTTTACATGTCATTTCAAGTAACATAACTTATTTTATTTTATTTCATTTCAAATATTAAAATAACTACCATCCAAAAGTTATGCATATTTTTATTGCATGTATGAAAGATATATTATGGTAATTAATTTTTATATTTATATTATTAAAAAAAATTACAAAATACTATGCATATTTACTAAATTTTATAGTCAATTATTCTTATAACTATGCATATTCATTATTTGTGAACATGTTTTATGTTAGGAACTCCTAGTAGTGGAAAGACATTTTTCATTCCATATTTGACTTAATATTATATGTTATTATAAAAAAAAACTATCTTACTGTAACAATAGGATGTGTAACATCAAGGCTTAGTTCAAAAGCTTCAACCGTCCACAACACATTTCATATACAATGCAAAGGATATGTTCAACCATTACAAGAATTAAATGAGTTAATATGTTTGGCCATTTCAAATTTTCAAAAAAGATGACATCATCATTATTGATGAAATGTCAATGATGACAAATACATTGTTGCAAAGCATTGAAACTAGGCTACGGCAAATTAAGAATGATACAAATGAACCATATCATTTTAAGTTAGTGATTTTGGTGGGTGATCATGCACAACTTCTAGCAATATGTCATTGCCATCTATTAGACACAAAAAATTATTGCAAAAAACATTATGTTTATAATGTGATTGATTGGAATTCTACAACATATCATACTTTGGAAACTTCAATAAGACATGTTGAAGATCTAGAATATTGTTCTTTTTTTAACATAATCTATTGTTGAACAACAACGAAAAAAGAAATTTCATTAGTTTTGAACAATTGCTACATTGATGAAGATCTAGTAGAATAACACATTGATGACAAAACAACAATACTTTGCACACATCAGATAGACATTGATTATTACAACGATTTGATTTTTCACAAGAAGTTTCCAGCTAACCAAATTTATATTATTCAATTGGAAACAAAAGCAAGGAATGTCGAACACATTCAATCTTGGGTGAACAATAAAAGATTCAATCACATGCAACATGTTGCATTGGGAGCATTGGTTATGCTGACTAAAAACATTAATTTAAAAGTTTGTGCTGCAAATGGAACCAATAGAATTGTAACAAAATTAGAGTTTGATTTAGAAAATAATGTTTGTAGCATTTTCATTGCATTCAATCCATTAGGATACGTGCAAATAGTTCATAAAAAATCAATTCAAAACAAATATGATTCTCAAGGATATTTTTACAAAACGTCATTATTTTTAATGTTAGGTTATGCAATTATAGGGCACAAATCCCAAGGTGTAACAATATCATCCAAAGTGATGATACATATTCATGAATCTTTTGCACAAGGATTAGTGTATGTAATGTTATCTAGAATCACAAGTTGAAAAAATTTGAAAATTGTTGACAATCTTCAACCCTTGGGCATACAACCTATGTTGCCATAGTTTTTAGAAAATGTGAACATTGTTGTAAATTGAAATACTAACACATGTATCATTGTAATATAGTATGCACTATGTGTAATTCTTTTGATTGGTTTTACCAATCTCCTCTCCATTCAATGCACAAATTGGGCATATTTTTTTAGGTTCAAATCCTAGGTTGAGTTATACTTTTAAAAAAATTTAAATGTCATTTCTTACAAAAAACCACATATATACCAAATGTTATACTTACATTTTTAATTTACATCTTTAATATTTGAAATGTTTAATAAATATTGATAGTTAGTTACATTTGTCATTAAGACATATTTGTAATTTGGTAAAAACATTTCGATAATTGATACATACACAATTGGAATCTAATATTAACATTTGGTATGAATGTTTTTACAAAATTGGCATCAAGGTTAAATAATATTATGCACATTTATCATGTATATTAACTACATGCCTTTCATGTTGACAACTTGTGCCCTTTTTTAACTATTCGTCAATTTTATTTTTCTAAGAATATGAACTTTCAAATTTAATAGCTTTCCTTGTGTCATTATGACCTTGGTTTCATGAACCATTGGAACAAAACAAATAAACAACATTCCTTCATGTATATAGATATTTTTAGAATTCATTTGAACTTTTATTTGTTCATGATTGTTTCAAAGTTTAGATTTTTTAAGAATTAATATGAGATGTATTCACATCTAATTAATAAAATCAATAATAGGCAATCCAAATTCCAATGAGTGTTAATTGGATTTTTGTGTTTCAATTTCCAAAACCAACCACAATATTAAAAGACACATTACTTTTAGAATCATTACACACCTTATAAAATTTTGATTTTTTATAAAAATATGAATTGAGATGCCCTTCACCCACTTTGCATTGTTTGTTATATTTATTGAACATCAATTTAAAAAGGTTTTGAAACAAAATTTTGTTTTGTTCCTTCTTGGCTATGATCATGCAATGCACATCCAATTTACTTGGTAGAAAAAAAATAAAAAATGACCCAACAGTTGAAAGGGGAAAAATATGAATACCTTTCATAAAATTGGGCATTAGGCCTACCTCCACTCTAGGTCCCAGAAGGGACCAACTAGTTTTTTTGCCCTTTTGTGACCTGGTTTGGGTTTTGCTTTTGTGGCTCGGACTTGGGTCCTCTCTCTTTTTTGTTCCTTTCTCCCTTTGCTAGGTGTTTTGGTTGACATTTGGAAATTGCCAGGGTTCCATTAAAAAGGTGGATAAGCAAAGGCATTTGCAAATTTATCAAATTTTGTCAACATGATGATTTTCAAATCAAAAGGCCTATAAATGTTATGTATCAATGGAAAGAAATTTTTCTTCTTTCAATGCATGTAGCTTATGCAGAATTTGTGAATTATTTTGCAAGTAAAATCAACATCATGGAAAGATTTGATTAAGTGTACTTGAAATATGCCTTAGGTCATTTAACTTACACTCACAACCTGCTCATATTTTTGCTTTAGAAATTAGTCTAAACCTTCTTTTTAGAACTACCTCTATCACCTAATCATTAGTTAATAATCTACATGATTACTAAGTCAACCATTTAGGCTCTCAGCGTCATAGGCTCAAATTAACAGCCCTAAGCAAAGAAAGGATTCACTTATGTTATGCAATTCCACCTTTATGCAAATCAACAACATATTATAACTTATAGAATTAGTTAGCTTGATTTTGTCATTGTATGTAAGTTTGTTTTTTTTTCAATTTTGTGATACTAGTGTGAACCCGATGCATAATGCACCCGTGCCCCCCCCCCCACCGTTACTTACTTCGGACCGGAAGCAACCTCTCCTCCTGCACGGTTGTTGTGAATGCTCCCCAGAGCTGCTGGCCAGACGTCATCCAAAAAAAAAACGATAAAAAAAGAAGTAAATACGTAGCCTTAGATTTTTTCGAAAAAACAAATCCGAAAAAAAAGATAAAAAAAGAAGCAAATACGTAGCTTTAGATTTTTCTACCCATTTTTTATTTTTTATTTTTTATTTCGTTTCTTCATTTTTGTTAATTTAAGAGAAGGGGAAAAAAATCCGAAAAAACAAAACCAAAAAAAAAAGAAAAAAAAGAAAAAACAAATACGTAGCAGAATCGGTCTCTACGGCTCATTTCTGAGGGGTTGCAGAATCGGCATCGCAAAAACCGTTAACGGGTCGGAACGCCCTGTCTCAGATGGACGGACGGACGGACTAAGAGAAACGCACACACGCAAACACACCTCATGCAAGCAGTTGTGTAGAAATCAAACGGGTTTCCCGGGGGTGCCAGTTCTAGACGAAAATGCTTTTCCCTATGGCTGGTTTCGCAGCAGAAACATAAAAAATGATTATGCAGCAGAACGTCATGTCACAGACGGGAAGACCAAGTGAATTTATATATAAGATTGAAAATTTGGCCAATGTTTTCAAAAAATTAGAAAAATTGGTCAAATTCACAATGTAAAACAAAAAAAATTCAAAAAAAAAACCCCCAATTTTCTTGAAAAATGTGACAAAATTTGTCAAAAACAGTTTCTATGGTACGTTATTATAATGAAGTTTCAAACTCAAATCTCTTTCAACAAAATGAAGGAATCATCTAAATTGATGGTTTTAATGTAAAGAGAAATGGAGTCAGTGAAAAATAATGGCACTTAGGATTTGGGCAACTTGCCACTAAAAAGAACCGGCTCACTTCATCAATTGGTACCCTTTAAAAAGGTGCCAATTTTGGATTTGAAAGCAAAAAAATTGAACCAATATTGATTGTTTTTGGGTTTTTCATTAAGTTTGACTCCAAATCTAGATAGGGGTTTAAGGATCAAACCTAATATGTGTACATGGACTCAAAACCCGCCAAGAACCAAACCCAATAAATTTTATTTAGGTTTTTGATAGGGTCCAGATATTAGGGTTAGGTAGGGGCTAGGGTCTTAGGTTTAAATAATGTTTATGGTTTCTAGGCTCTATGTACTATGTTTAAGTTTTAAGGTTTTAGGGTCATAGGCCCTGACTCCTAACCTTAAGCTTTAATATGTAAAGGCATCTTCGGTGGTGGGATTAAAATGTTTTACACAAATATGTTGTGATGGTTCATAGGTGGTTCTTTATGTTGGATAGAAGCTCAAATAGGGCCCATTTCAAGTGGAGGCCATTGTTGGCTAATTATTCCCTATGCTGTTTTCTATTGTTATTTTTGGGGACATGCTGAAAAACACTTTGGGAACTCTTTGGGAACTTAAGAATTAACCATGCAAACAACCTAGAACATTTTGGAAACGTGGTGAGAAGACCAAAATCCCAAAAAATTGAAATGGTTTAAAAATAAACTTTCAAACCATCCCAAAAATAAGATGAAACCAACTCCAAGTTAAACCCCAAGGTTTTTATAAAGATTGGACTTGTTGAACCTAAAATTGTTTGTCAATTTTTTTCGACTCAGCCACAAAACCAACAAGTTTTAATTTTCAGAAATAACCCTAAATTCGAAGCCAGGGAATTTTATGTTTTTAAAAAAAAAATTAAACCTAGACCCAACGATTCTTGAAAAAACCCAAAACCATTAATAGAATTGTTTGTAATAGAAATGTTGAATTTTGTTATTCCAGTTGCAATAACCATCTTATCTAATGGATATTATTTTGCAAGATATTGAGAAGAGTGAGATCTAGCCCCTTTTTAAAGATTATATCCTTGTCATACATGTTAAATGAAAAAAAATTAAATAATTTAAATTTTTAAAAAAAAGATCTAACTCAGTTCACCTATTTTGAAAACCGAAACCGCTACATATTTTAAAAATGAAATGTGATATTTGCCCAACATTCCATTAGACCACTTGGTCAACTTGCCCAAGAAAAATGAGTTAGATAAATGGATCTACCACTAAAAAAAAAGATTCATCCATTTAGTTTTCACCCAAGTATTAGTCAATTTTGGGTAAATCTACATATTGAAACAAGGATAGACAACAAGAGACTTTCAAAGCCAAATTGGTTGCAAAGGTTTTACAATCAAATCAAGAGGCATAAATTTGGGGAAGCCTTTCTTACTAGTTGTTGAATGGGAAACATTATGAACAATTATTGTTTATACTATCCAAATCAATTACAATTTGTCTTCATTTGGATGTAAAGCTAATCTTTTTTAATTATGGATTATAATGGTTGAGCCCCAAGGGTGCATCATCACAAGAAAAATAAGGTATGATAGTACTTTGAAAAGATATTATATGGACTAAAACAAACCACTCTGGCTTGGTCAGTATTCAAAATATACTTGATTATTGAAGGCAACAAGGTTTGCATAATATAATGACATGTATTACTACAACATTAATATAACATTTACAACTTAATACATCACTACAATATTATATTTAATGAATTTCTACAACATTCATAACTTTTTTATTAGTTTAATTTTATATGGTACTAATTTACTTAAATTGTTATAAATTTCTTTAGAACAATTGAATGAATTATATATTAGTTCATGCAACATTTGGAAATAACAATGGTATGATTCATTAGCCTTGGGCTTCTTTTTTACAAAATACATTAACTTGCTTTAGCTTTAGTTGTAAACTCATCTTCATGAAAATAATACGTTTATCCTTCCACTCAAAATATCGATCTTAAACCAATACATTACATTTCTTTCATTAAAATATATTATGTTTTTATGCATTTAATAATAAAATGTTCATACAATTAAACAAATTAATTTTATTTTTTTAAATGCGTTTATAAATTGAATACCAATAGTGGGCATACCCAAACTTACTTCTTTTTGCATCAAAAAATAATTGCACTTAAATCAGTGCACATGCTTAATTTTTCCTATTAAATCCTATGCCCATCCTTTTTTTTAATCAAACCTAAATTGGAACATCAATCTACAAGTTTTCATTATGTATAAGTTCCACTTTTCAACCCCATAATTTTAATTTTAAAAAAAGGGGGAATAGCCATGTAACACCTTTCATTTAGGTGGCCATTTTTTAATTGGTTGTATGTAACAAAAGTACTAAACAATCTTTGACCTTAAGTTAACCTTGCTCATAATTGTATTATTAGTTCCATCAAATTTCAAAACTAGGTCAAACTATGACCATAAATTCTTTTCAAGAATTGAAACTCAAATAAGAGTTATGTTCAATTATAACTTTTGAAAAAAAAATTCAACCTTGATTTTGGCTAACTTTTAGTCTGGTGGAATTGCCAACATTGGCCCCAGTTTGTTTTTTCAATTTGATAGTTTCACCTATCATAAGGTGATAAGCCTAATTCTTCATGTTCTGAAACCTTCAAACCAACCAACTAATAGTTAAAGTTGAAAATGTGCCCATCAACCAATCTATTGCCTATATATGAATAGACCTTTTTTTACCACCAATTGTTTACATTTTTAAATAGATCTCAAAGTTTATAAGGTTATTCGTCACCCACGATAATAGTGGAAGCTATGACATCAAATTCATGGGTGTGACTTCAAGGGTGTTGGCTCATTGGTATAGCACCTTATAGCACCTTAAGACCATAGAAGGTCAAGAGTTCAAACCCCAATGGTGTGCATTTGTAACTCCTACCAACCCTCTACCATTGAGCTTGACTTGGTAGTGCCAATGGCTTGTCAAGTCACTTTTGTGCTTCAAATAAAAAATTAAAGAATCATGGGTTTGAATGCCAATATTGGTCACAAAAATAACTCCCAACATTTGGGTAGGTAACATTCTTAGAATAGGTTAGAGGCTTTCCATTGGAATACACCTTTAAAGTATCATTGGACAAACAACCAAATCACATAGTCATTCATTCACGTGCATTGATACTCACACCAAATGACTTGATGGTCCTTGAATGTTAAACACACACCTAATGTTTCACAAATTTAAAAAAACTATGACAAAAATATTGTTATTTGTGAACACAAAATTGGACTATTAACTAATGATTGAATTACATATAATGGGAAATGGTCAAAACAAAATTAACTAGTGGTAGTGAGCAATTGGAGGCACTCTAGAATTCCTATACAATTTTAACCACTAATGATATGTTGAACATCATGTTGTGAGCTACCTAAGTTGACTATGAAGGTGATATGCAAATTAATTCTAATGCACACGATAATTTAATTAGCAAGTGCAACTAAAAATGTTGTTACATGTTGATACCATGATTCGCATGAACTAAACTATAAGAAATGCTACAATTGAATGTTTATAATGTTCCAACACCATCAAGTGTTTTTTATAAGATGTATGTCTTGTATTTATATGGATTCTAACCTACTAACACATGCACTTATAAATCACCATATAAATCATCATCTAGTAATAATAGTTTGGTTGTGGATTTGAACTATTTGCTCAATTTAAGAATTGACAATGTTAAATCAATAGTTACCTTGTCAAGGATGAAATGAAACACTAAAAAATAAATAGAATGCACAATATTTGATGGTAACTTTGTCACACTAATATTTCAAAGGTCTTGATCATTACTCGATTCTTTAACATTGCACTACATTACTCAAGATGCAAGTGCATCAATTTTTCACTAGGAAATGGCTTGAACCTATTTTGATGAATACCGTTGAACTATTAAAAAGACTTGCAAAAAGGATTCCTTGGAAGTGTAATAAAGAAAATTGTCACGTAATTGTCCATGACATTTATTCATATATTAATTTCAGCTAAGTTTTGACTATTTAACTTTATAAGGTCGAATTGTTTGTGGCTTTTATGTTTATCTAAATGATATTTGTTGAAAACTTAAAGTTTGATCAACACGCACACAAGTTCAAGCATACGATGCACCATTATTCATCCATTATAATATAATCTCAAAATTGATTGACTTTTTGTCTTGTTTTTTTAAACATTTTAAAAAATGAATACATACAAGTGAAAATCCCCATTATATTCTACTAGAAGTTATTAACAAAATGGTGACTACCAATAATAAGATTTAAATGGCGATAACACCATAACTATTATTTTAACTAAAAATATATAATTATTATAATAAAACAACTAACTTCTAAATCAATTGTACCCAATTCTACATGTTTATGCATATAATGACAATGTATGTCCATGTGCTTGGTGTGAGCATGTAATATTGAATTTTTGGTAATTAATCACTAAAATCATCACACCACATTCTTGTGGTTTTTGCTACCTTTCAAATGGGTACTTTTGATGCAATGTTTTTTTAATCGAACATGTTCCTTTGTTCCTTCCCCCAAAGATCTATATTTTTTAATGTCTAAATAATTTATTTTTACAAAGCTAACAACAACACTAATTGGTTGTGTCTTATTACTCTACATGAAAGGACTTTCCAAGTTGAAAAATACACCTACAACATTTAAATGTTAAGCCAACATATTTTTCTATGAAATTTTGTCAAACTACCAAACAAAAGGAATATTATGTCACAATATTCCATTTAATCTATAAAAAATTGAAACAAATTTGCCACATTTGGATTTTAATTTTAATTTTAATTTCATAACATTTTTTTACTAGTTTTTTTACTATTTAAACAAGTTTCAAAAACTTGTCACCATATAATGTTAAATCATTCTAAGGATATTAATGACTAATGTAACATCAAAAAATTCAAATAAATATTTTTGCACCAAACCCCAATATCCATGGTTATGACATTTTGCGATTATGTCTCAATTTTAATAATGTAGTCATATGTGCCATTTGATTGTGCAAATGATTAAGGTCATCCACACCTAATCATCATTATTACATGATTATTTGGTACCTTGAGGATTTATCATATTGACCTTATTTAAAGAAAATAAATAAAATATAAAAGTGAAAACACAATTTTGAAGTTGCACTTAAGGAAACAAAGGTTGAATTATCTTTTATGACATTGACCTACATGAATACATAATTGAAAATGAAATTTGTGACCTATGTGAATATAGTCAAATTGGACTCAAGTCACTTTGAATATAGCACATGTATATGATCACAACATTGTTGGATTACTATAAATCTTCTTCTATTGTAGTCCAAATAGGTTGATGTAATCCTACATGCCATGGTAGACATGATAAAGATAACATGTTTGCTTAAAGAAACTTAATATTACACCATTGTACCACAATTATATATTTTCTAATTTTAACAAATATGCATAAGAGTTAAGAATGTGCATACAATGAAAATTCTATTGTTTGCTTCAATGAATTGCCCTTTGGTGCATATTAATCAAAGACCCCAATTTTTGCAAGGTAGCCCACGTTCTCCATATACTTACCATGCTTTCACCATTACAATTTGAAAACTTTGGTGATCTCCAAGCTACTAGCCTTGAATGAATTCATAGTTCCTACTTTACATTAGTTTGATGGCATAGTGTCTTTTTATTGGTTCCAAGCTAGGTGATTACTAGTTACACCATGTAACTTATGGATTTTTGTTGACTTAAGCCCATTTTACACTAGGAGTCAAGGTTAAACTCAAATTGAACATCCTTATTGGTGCAATCACTAAAGTCAGCCCCAAGGTCTTTACACTAGGCTGAAAAAAAATTAAAATTAATCTACCACATAAGCCTTGGCACCCCAAAGCAAAAAAATGATACTCTGATTCCTATAAAATAAGAGAGCAATTTGCAACCCTTAGGGCCAATGTTGCTACAATAAAATATTGTTGTTTTGATGAAATCACACCATAAGATCGAAGTAAACCTTAAATCAAACCAATTTTTTTCTTTGTTTCATCTCTCTTCATTTTCCTCTTTTTTGGTTAAGCCTATGTGTTTGTTTGTGAATGATGGAGGGAGTTTCTAATTTTCTAATAGATCCATCCAAATTTCTCTCTTGTTACTTCATTTGTTTCCCTAATGAAAACAACCATTGTGATCATTGCATTATAATGTTGATGATATGCAAATTTTTGCAATGTCACAACTACAATATTAACATGTGAAAGTATGATGAAAAACACAAAAGTTACAAAAATCTTATGTTTATGTTCATTCATGATGGTTTGACTTTTTAACTATAGCAAGAAAGGAAGCCAAAATGAGAAGAAGAATGAGACCAAGAAAGAAAGCATATGAGGGGTTCAAGCCTTTATCCTTAATGGCTTTACACATGAACTCATTGGCCCTAAAACAAACTAGTTGTGTTTCCCGCATACATGCTTGGTAAAACTAAAATCATACATGCATGTCTACTATTTTAGGTCAATAATGAATTTTTATAACATAACAAGCAACAACAATACAAACAAATGAATGAATTATAAAATAATCTCATCATGATTTTTGTTATCAAATTTTCATCAAAGCCTTATTGAAGATTTTTAAATAACATCAAATTAATTTTAAAAATTTATATCTTGAAATGAATTTTATATTAAACTTTTAATTTATTTTTAAACTAATGTGTTTTATTTTAATCAATTCTTGCATGATCTTTCAAATCAATTTTCTAAGGATCTCATTTTAGTAAGATTTAAAGGAATTGAAGCTAATTATTTGTATGTTTATCAAACAAACTTCATTTTAAAAATTAATCATATAAATTGCCTTTTATACTTCATGCAAAATGCGTTTTTTTTTTCATTTTTCTTCATTTTGACCCCTCCTACTTTTAAACCTCATAACTTTCTTATTTTTTATTCATTTTAAACAATTTAAAGTGTTATACTAGCGCCACCTAAAATTACACAAATCATTTGTGAACAAAACAACATACAAAGAATTTTTTGGGTGATCAGGAACTAGCCATTATAATGTTTAATGGTTTTTTTTTTGAGTTTTTCACAACTTCTACTTTGGAAGTTGTAGCTTTTTCAAATCTACTTTGTTTTTGATGATTTTTATGTGCTAGATGCACCAATAGGAAGGGCTCAAATTTTGTTTGGACGCCAAAAACAATGGAGCCCTCCCATTGGATCTGGCCTGCCCTGAGTGCTTAAGTGTTTGATCATGGCTAATTTACCCTAGGATGTGAAGACCCATATTTCAGTTGTAAAAATGGTCAAACCTCAAGAGGTCACCCTTGTGAAGTTTTGTTTAGGAGTGGCTATGCTATTCATGTCGTAGATTCTAGTTTCAAACACCTTAGATAGATTGGTTGAAGACCAAACATAGTGTGTATTAGAAAGCTTAAAAATTTTGGACATTTTTTTGTTTTTATGTAGTTAAAAGAGGTATTGTAAACATTCACTTGGTGCACCCATAACCATGACGATTTTCATATATATATAAAGTAAAAAATGAAAAAGATATGGGGTTTCTAAATAAGGGGGTGAATATTTAATGATGGGTGTGCTAAAATAGTTTATGATTTGAAGCTTTAAATCTTTGGAAATTTCTTTTTGCGTATCAATTCAAAAAGATTTTGTAAAGCTTCATTTGGTGCACCCATAGCTTTTTATATTGCTCAAAATATAAAAAATAAAAAATAATTATAAAATTTAAAAGTAAAGGGGTTTAATGCTTTTTTTCAAACAATTTATTATTTGAATATCTCATCCTTTTCATGCTTCTTTTTTGGTCACTTCTTTGTCTTTGGAGTTCAAAGAGATATAATAAACCTACACTTGGCACACCCATAGTCATGAAGTTTGCTAAAAAATGAGCAAGAAATGAGTATGGTATGTGCCAATGTTTGATCATATGTTTGTGTTCAATGATCAGTGGTTGTGCACTATACACTCTACTTGATCTATTTGGTTGAAAACTAATGGCATATCCATCCAGGTGAACTAGGATAACATGGATGTGATTTATCTAAGAGCACAAAATGGGCATTCCTTTATGGGCATCTAATCCAAGCTGTTGGCCCAAGTATATTTAAACCTCTGTTTACTTCACCCATCTCAATATTATTTCAATCAAAATGGGCTTAAGTTCAGAGTTCTCATGAAAATTTGGTAAAATTACTTCTATTTTAATATCAAAAAGTAAAATTTACTCTAAATTGAATATATTTGTCTCAGTCAGTCCAATGATTGTGAAACAAGAAATATGTACACTGGCTTGCCAAGGGCTTTCAAGCAATATTAAAAGTGGCATGGGATGCCCACAATTTGGGAGGATTACAACATGATCACATACAAAACAAAACCAAAAAGAAATTTAAAATCAAATAAAAGGGTACTTATGGATGTTTCTATTAATTAGTTGTGGGAGTGTACCAATAGGGTTTTTCCAATCAAGCTGAAAATAACAGCTTGATTAGAAGAACCCTCACCTACAATAACAGCACACTTTGAAATGATGGTTCAAATGAAAACAGGGCAACATTGAACCAAAATTTTATCTCTCAATTAAGTAGGAGCCTTTAACAATGACCTAATGCCAATACACCCATACATCTACAACTTGACTGCTGGCTTCATTTCTGTACACGAACTTTTCAAGATTGTTTCAATGTATAACACCTCTGAAGTTCTTTATACAACTCAACTTATTCCTAAAGCGGAGACACAAAAATACAGCATTGACTGTCTCTAGCTTAGCAAATGTTGCATGTTATCCATCACATTACATGTTATCCATTTGCATTACAGATCTGAAATTCAATTGTCGTGTAAGATCCAACAGATCCAGACTTGTGTTCGACAAAATGTCAGAATCTACAAAATATCCTTCTTCATTCAGTTTTCAATAATTGGTAAGGACCCTGATTCGAAGTCTTGTTTTCTTAATGAACAAGCCCCATGATCATCTCCCTTCAGAGAGATACAAACTAAAGTGCAATGTGTGTTTTCCAGTTTTGTTTTGTGTTTTGGAACACAGTAACATACTGGATTGACAAGATGTTAGCAGTCTTTAGATACTTTTGCAACCTTGAATAGACCTCAAATCTTTGCTGGCAATATTGTTGTGTTGTGACATATTTTTATAGTAGAGCTCCTTATTGAGGGTGTTATCCTCATAAGTCCTTGTACATAGGGGATTGTAGCCTTTTCAATATATAGCAAAATTGACGATCATCCACAAGAAGATTTAGCAAAATTTTGCTACATACCAATGTTGGGTGCGTACCCAGTTTGATGGTTTCAAACCATAGGTTCTGGTTCCAGTTAGTAAGAACCAAACTGGATATGGGTCTGATTTTCATTACCTGACCTGGAACCAGGTTCCTGATTATACTTGGGAGTTTTTGAAAAATAAGTTACTAGAAGCAAGGCTTAATCATCAATGGTTTTGGTCCAAGTTAGTCAGAACATGACTTGAACTGGGTCTGATTTTTGGAACCAGAACTCGAACCAAAACCTTTTTGAAGAAGAAGAACCAAACACAGAACCAAATTCCCAATTCCATTAATGCTTGGAACTAGAACCAGAACCAGAATCACTTTTTTTCAGAATCAGAATTGGGAGTAGGGTTCTTTTTTTTAATTAGAAATTTGGCAACTAGAAAACCAAAAAAATGCTAATTATTTTCCATTTTGAAAACATTTTCCATTTGGCAAAAATTCACCCTAAAAAAACGCCAGTTAAGAGGATTTACAAGTGTAATAAAACCCTCCAATAGGGTGCCTTATCCAATCCCAGTTCCATTTATGTGTGAACTAGAACAGGAACCAGAATCATTCTAATTTCTTCTTTAGAACCAGAATCAGAACTGGAAATAGGGTTCTTAAGATTTTTTAAAGAAATTTGGCAATGAGAAAACTGAAAAAACACAAAAGTTTTGCCATTTTGAAAAAATTCACCATTTTGCAAACATTTGCCCCAAAGATACCCTTTCAAGGTGCCTTTCAAGTTTAATAACACCCGCTAAACAGGAACCCTTACACTTTACTACCATAATAGGTGATCAGATTCAACAGTAATTAATTCTGATAAATAAAATTCTGAATTTTTTGAAAAAAATATTAAAGGATATTCCATCTAGTTAATAAGTGTAAAATGCATTTTTAAATATAAAATATATGTCTAATGACTGTGCCGAAATTCTAAGAGATAATATGTTAAATATTCGACATTAAACTATCGAACTTGCTATGCTAGTCTAGTATTGTGTTCCCTTGGCTTGGGGTGATGTACCTTTGAAATTGAAACAAGTGAATATTGAACTCCTTGTTGAGCTTCTTGGCTCCTAAAGTATAATGGCTTACAAGAGGGCTATCCTAAGGCATGGTCACAAATAATTTTTTTGAGTTGAGGCATGAAATGGATTACTATTGGGGTTGCTTTAATTTAATGTTGGAGTTTGGTTATGTAACTTGTTACTTAGATAATCAAGTGATGAAAACCTGAGGCTTACAAAATCAGACCTAAATATTTACACTCTTACTGTCAATGTTTCTTTTATTGCTAGCAAATTATTGTCAATTTTTTACTTGAAAATTAGGATTTCAACCTGTACATACATGGAAAAAATGACCCAAATAGACAAATTTCTGTGATCAGTTCTAGTATCTTATATATTAAAGCAACAGTGATGTCTGTCTGTGTGGGTAGTGCCTAAAAAATTCTTCCAATCACTGCCTGTTCCTTGTGGAGCTTCCCCAGATGTAACTTCCCCAGATGTAACTGACTCCAGAGAAAAACGAAATCAGGGGCAGTCTGATTTTTTGAGGCAAAAGATTTGGTAGACCAGAAAAAAAATATTTAGGCGTTGGACAGCCCAGAATCTTTTTTTTTTTTTTGTATTGACCAAGACTACCTTTTTTTT
>Ga0116227_10000694_pt1 | contig 68173 bp, 56 predicted proteins | sample S1TSphgellanicum_FD_89693 | JGI IMG/M metagenome (GOLD analysis project Ga0116227, IMG submission 89693) | Host-associated microbial communities from peat moss isolated from Minnesota, USA - S1T2_Fb - Sphagnum magellanicum MG | ecosystem: Host-associated > Plants > Peat moss > Unclassified... | reverse complement strand
TGTTTTGTTTTGTATCTCCCCTTGACTGGTTCTTTCTGTGGCTTCCTGAAGAAGTGTTAACCTTGCTGTTTTCTTCTTCATCGTGAGAATGGAGATTTCTCTATTCTTATGAAAGATATATATTTGGTTATCATAGGAACAAGTCCTACGGATGGATCCACTATATGTACAGTGGGCTGTCATGTTGGTCTTGGTTTGTCAGTCTTCAGAAGTCTTGGCATTGTGCTGTTCATATGAGACATTGTCAATAACATTCAGATAAAATTTTACATGTGGGCAACTGTAGGCTGTGGAGGAAGAGAGGTTGAGGAAGGAATTTGAGGCAGAGGGACGTATCATCCTTCCAAAGCTGAAGTCTGAGGCTTGTGATTCCAATGTGATTACTCCTGGGACGCATTTCATGTCAAGCCTAGCTACAGCCCTCCAATACTACATTCACTTGCGCATGAACCAGCACCCAGGGTGGTGCAATCTCAAGGTAGCGAGCAACACTCCATGTTAGATGGTCCATAGTTTTAAAAAAATTGTGACATTGGTTTTTTTAGCTACTGGATGGCTACTTCTCAGCAGCTAACTGGTGATGGCTGGAAGAGTTGACTGTGACTTTTGCTGGAAAACAGGTGATCCTGTCAGACTCGAATGTTCCTGGGGAGGGTGAGCACAAGATTATGTCCTACATTCGACTTCAAAGAAATCTGCTGGGTTCTGATCCCAACATTCAGCATTGTCTATATGGTTTGGTATGAACTTTTGCCTTGGTATTCACTCTTGTCATGTTCATTTTGCTGGAGCTGTCAAAATGCTTACCTTCAAAGAGTTATTGTTGAGTATTCTCAGCAATCTTATAGATGTGAGCTTATTCCTTTGCACCCATTCTGTTTATTTGTTTTTTCCCCTCTTGTAGAGAGCACTTTCTTCTTCTGACTGCCAAGGATCATGTTTTGCATTTAGAAGTATGTGAGGAATCCTTTCCCCCCACTCTTTGATGACTTTCATACTCAGATATTGATCACATTTTGTAAGAGCATTATTGTTCCTTGTGTTGGATTCTTACTGGTACATCTGAAGCAACTTGAGATTGCAAGCAGTTGGAGCATTTTTTGCAAGTTTGGTGCTTGACTCTTTCCTGATGTTTGAGGAAAGTGTGGGCCTTTGCAGGATGCAGATTTGATCATGCTTGCTCTGGCAACACATGAGCCCCACTTCTCCATATTAAGAGAGGTACTTTTGATATTGATATGGATGTGACCTACTGTGCTGTGTATAGGTTTTGTTCTGTCACTTGTTGACAAGTAAATTGAAAGGTTTGCTGTAGGCAATACATATTTGGTTTTCAGTGAGCTGCTGGGGTTGATGACAGGTTGTAACAACACCAGGGCAGCAGGAGAAATGCTTTGTTTGTGGACAGACTGGCCACTCCGCAGCAGAGTGTGAAGAAAAGCCTGGCAAAAAGGCTTCTGAGCTCAATGAGAAAAGTGGAGAGGTGAAAAAACCACCATTTCAGGTACCCACATGTGTGTTTGCCCAGACCTATTGTCCATGAGCTTTTTTGATGTTTTTGATCCCCCATGTTAAAGGTCCAAGAGATAGTCACATTCCTGGTCTTCTCCCTCACGATTTTGACCTCTTGTGGCAGTTTGTACATATCTGGACACTACGTGAATATTTGGAGCATGATATTATCATACAGGATCCACCATTTGTGGTGGACATTGAACGTATTGTGGATGACTTCGTCTTCATGTGCTTTTTTGTTGGCAATGACTTTCTCCCTCATATGCCAACCTTAGAGATTCGGGAGGTATGCTGAAATCAATCCAACTGGTGCACCTTCTTAAACATTCATTGTCCTTTGTGGGAAACAAGAACTATTTTCCTTTCTGAAGGGGTCACTTGATTTTGTGTGTAGAATGCTTCAGTAGCTGATCTTGAATTGAATTCTCCTATAAACAGCCAGTGATACAGTTATGTGAATTGTACAGGTGGAGAGGGGATTCAAAGATTAAGGGATGATAGGTTGCCTGATCTAAACTGTTGTGGTGGTGAGATTTTGCAGGGTGCAATAAACTTGTTAATGGCAATCTACAAGCAAAACTTCACATCAATGGGTGGCTACTTGACTGAAGATGGTGAGGTAGGAATTTTTCTGCCTCCACACTCATCTAAGATCCCTGAAGGAGATGATCATCAGCTCCATTAGTGTAAGGTTTAGGGTTTAGTTTACACATGTTGGAGCTTGGTTTTCATTCTTATTGTTCAAACTGGTTGCCGGTCATCATAATTTTTATTTGCTGCATTGCTTTGGCTTCAGGGAAATATTCATGTCCTGAGATTTCTCTTCTGCAGGTGAATTTAAGTCGGGTGGAACAGTTCATTCAAAAGATTGGAATCCAGGAAGATAACATCTTCCAAAAACGAGCTCGCCTCCTTCAGGTAACTGCTGAGGTCTAGAGCTGCTTTGTTGGTGGTCTGTCAGAGTTCCCTTGCATTGGTCATCCATTGTGGTTGCTCTGGACATGACACTTACCCTTGAAAGTGTTATTTTGAAGATTCCCTGGCAATCTCAAAAATGTGATTGCTTCTCACTACCAGTGGAGGAGAATCTTGAATTGTAACTGACATATGTTCTACTGGAGAATGAACTCACTGGGGTCTGGTCCTGTTATCTAACATCTGCAGTTCTGTGAAGAGAGCCAAATTTCTGTATGAAGAGAAGCTTTCCAGATGAGGGTACTGATAGTGAATGGGCAGGGACTCCAGCAATGGGATTTCCATTTTAAAGCATGCCAAATATTCACATGATTTTTTTGTACCTGTTTCTGGTGATGCTTGTAGAAGCAAGCAGAACGGCGTAAACGTGATCAGCACACCAAGCAACGACAGCGGCCACGGGTAGACGATGGAGAGCCAATTGCTGATTCAGAGATTCTAACTTTGGTAACATTTGCTTAAATTTCTCATAGACTTGTACTGTGTTCCAATTGCTCTCCATGATGGTGCTTCATGGCTTGAGAAAATGTGGTTTCCTGTATTGACAAGTTTAGAGCTTCTACATGGATTCAAACATACAGTACTCCTCTGTTCATGCACATATACAACGTATGCTTGACAATTCACTTGGTATTGGAGCTGAAGTACACTTTGAAATGAACAGGAATTGGTGTTGAATTTATGTGGTGTGCAACTGGTTTTCTGATTGAATCCAGGGAGAAACCGATACAATGGATGAGTTGAAGGCAAAATTGAAGAACACACTGCGCGAAAAATCAGATGTGCTGAGTGGGGGTGGAGAGTTAGAAGACTCTGTGCGCTTAGGTGAGCCAGGGTGGAGGGAAAGGTACTACAGAGAGAAGTTTGAGGCAAAGACTGTGGAAGAAATTGAAGAGATACAAAGAGATGTGGTGAGGCTCCCTCCTTATATAACAATATTCCACTGTTACTACTCTTTTTTTTGTTTCAGAATGAGGCTTAGATTTGTTTTGGAAGTTGCCTGCACTTGCTAGTTTCTACTGAGTCCTCACAGCAGTTCACCACCTAAATGGAATGTGCAAGTGCCGAACAGTCCAGTGGGGCCTTTCAGCAGCAGTAAACTGGAATGCTCTAAAATCAGAGGACCACTGATATCTGTAGGAATCTAGAGGATGAACTTAGGTTGGGAGAGGTGCATGTTGAAGCTTGACAGTGCTCACCACCATTGACCAATCACATCCTGAATATCAAGCCAAGACAATCTTGGAAATTGATTTTCTAAATTGTTTCCATTCTTGCAGGTATTGAAGTATACCGAGGGACTATGCTGGGTTATGAGGTACTACTATCAAGGTGTCTGCTCATGGAACTGGTGAGCATATCAATATCCTTGTTGAAAGAATTGCAGCACAGGGTGCACACTTTTGCTAACATGTGGGTTGAGACTGTTGTGTGATTTGGACCAATGAGTGAGAGTCCACATGAAGTGTAGAGCTGCACTGTTCTTTTGGTTTCGTACTCAATTTTTTTTTCCCTTCAGAGTGATGTTGGTGGGCCTTTCTAGAGTAAATCTGTTATTACACCACTGATTTGGTTTTATGCATCAGGTACTATCCGTATCATTATGCTCCATTTGCATCTGACTTGAAGGATTTGGATCAACTGGAGATTACTTTTTTCATTGGACGTCCATTCAAACCACTTGATCAGCTTATGGGTGTGCTTCCTGCTGCAAGGTTGTTTTTCTCTGGCTGCTCTTTTTCAATTTCCCTGGTCTCTTGAAGTTTTAAAGCATTTCATGGAACATAAATATAGGATTTCTTGGAGTCCTTTGTCTGTCCCTCCCATAATGTTTGTTAATTGAAGGATAATGCTCTAGTGCAATAGTTTGATGATATGACTTTGACAAATCTACATGCTTTAGTTGTGTGATATCCTGGTGACATGCAATGCAGCTCAAAGGCTCTCCCATACCATTATAGACCATTGATGATGGACCCGAACTCACCAATTTCTGACTTTTATCCACAAGGTAAATGTGGTTTTTTTGCTTTCAGCTTGTGGAAACTCCAGTCCAACCAGTGGGTTGTGATCTGCTGTATATACCTGTTCACAATATGCCTTCCATCATGCTGATCAGTAGACTTTGTCGTGAGACATTTAGTTTTACTGTATCATCCTCCTGAGTTCACTTTTCAAGAGCACCCATCTATGTATTTATCTGTTTCACAACTTCATTACTTCTCACCATGAATGTGATATCAATTTGGCAGATTTTGTTGTCGACATGAATGGCAAACGATTTTCCTGGCAGGTATGATATGGGGGGCATGAAGAAAAGAAATTGAAAAAGGTTTACTTGATTTGCAATCACTTCATTGGAGTTTTTACCAGCTATATATTATATATAAAATGGGGCAGATATGATAGATTGAAGGTTTTTTTGTGCTATTGCTCTAAAAGTTGGTGGTTTCTTACCAGGGAGTGGCAAAACTTCCATTCATTGAAGAGGATCGCCTTCTCTTAGAGACTGGTAAAGTGGAAGAGACTTTGTCGGTAAGTATTGCATTTTTATGAATGGCAATGCATGTATGTTTTTTGCGTAGGTCACATTTAGTTATTGGCAGCTAGTCATAGACATTTTGCAGTTCGATAAGGATGTTTTCAGAATCTGAGATCTGATCCTTGGTAAATTTGCTACTGTGGGTGCGATACAGGCTGAAGAGAGGCTAAGGAACTGCATTTCTGCTGATAAACTGTTGATTTCGAGCAGTCATCCTCTAGCACCATCAGTCATTGCATTGTACAACCGCTATGCCTACTTGCGAGGCCAGTGTCAGGTTGAAGCAATTGAAGAGATTGATCCTATAGCCAGGTACAGTAGGCTGTTTTGATGTGTTTTGAGAATGGTTGTCAGTGTGTGTGTTTTCTTGTTTCCTGTGCAGGCCAACACTGTATTGGTTGTTAACCGCAAACAAGTGGTATGATAATAATACACATAGGAGGGTCTAGAGAGGCTTGATCTGACAGAATTTTGCTGTGGCAGTCAAGGTATGAACGGGTTCATCGCTTTGGGTAATGAAGAGCCATGTCCAGCTACAATCCCTTCCCCTGTACGTGGCATGTTGGACATCACTAGTAATCAAGTCCTGTAAGTCCTGGAACCCTAAACCTAATACAATGCACAATACAATGCTTTGTGAGTATTGTGAGGCAGTGATCCTTTTTGTATTGATGGAACTTGAATGAGATGCAATCATGAGAGTCTTGTTAGGCTGCAAGCACTGCAGATGACTTATGTGTCCTGTTGCTAGAAGAGATTTTCATTATATATTCCATCTGCTGTGTTCCTGTGAATTAGATCGGTCACGTTTCGGAATCCTCCACGACACAGACATATTGCAAAACCGCCCGAGGGAGTAAAAATGCCAACAAAGGTTGGAAATCTTTGAGACTTGCGGCATTCTTTTTTTAAATTCTTGTGCACATTGTTTTAGCTAAATATTTGTAGCTCTTGTTTGGCACACTGAATGATGGGCCTGATGAAGCACTGCCAATTTGAATGCCATTTTCTCTCTGTTCAGAAATTTTGCATGTGCTTAACAAAGTAGCTCTTGTAGACTAGAAAAGGCGTGGGTCAGGAACATTGTGTTGATTGTATCTCCTTGACCCATGGTTGTCTACTTGGTGGTCTCTGTTGGACAAGATTTGGAATAGTGGGTGCTGATGAAAGAATTATGGTTGATTTCAGACTATTTCACAGGCAGATATCAAGCAACAACCACTGTGGCATGAAGACACTGGCCAAAGGCCACACAGCCAAGATAGGTACTGCCTTCACACCAACCACTTGGGTCACAGCAGAGCTCATAGAGAAACATGTTGCAATTTATCTCCAGATATCAGGAGCTTACTGATTGACACCTGGTTGATGCTGAATGTAGGTCACCAGGGTCCTCATCAAATGATGCTGCCCGCCGGATTGTCCAGAACAGTTTACAGCAACGTAACAACAACAGTGCCAATATGACTGGTGGTGGTCAGGAAAGGCAGCAGCGCCAGCTAACTGTGACAAGTCCAGGTGGAGGAGGTTTACGGGATCCACCCTCACCTAATCAGCATAAATCCCAAGTTAGAGGCCGCCCAGTGGGGCCTCCAGGATACCAGCTACTCACCAGTACACCTGCAAATCTGCAATATGGCCGAGGACAGAATGCCCAGAACATTTCAGGTAGCCCTACATACTCAGGAGGCAAAAATATGGGTTCTCACTACCAGCGGCCTCAATACTCAGGGGCTGGGTACTACCTACCGCAACATCAAGCTCATCAGGTTATTCCAAGAGCTCCACCTGTCCATGGAGGGCCTGGATTCATGGGTCGAGGAGGCAACCCTCTGCCTGGGATGTATTCAGCTCACCTCTCTCCAACCCCAGTAAGTCCTGTTCTCGGGCAACAGGCCTTTGGTGGTTCACGGATGGTCCCTCAAAACAGTTATGTGGTTTCTGAGAACCGTGGAGGTCAACAAGGAAAAGGACGAGGTGGTCGGTATTCAGATCAGAGCCGTTATTGAAGAAATAGAGTGAGACTGACAACTAATATTATTTTGTCATCTCTGAACTGCTGCTAAAGACAGTACTCACTACTAACTTTTCCTGGGCTCTTGCAAAAGAGGGTAGAACCTTGGGTTTTATATGCAAAATTTGAACACAAATAGAATTTTCTTGTGGACATGGTGGGCAAGTTTTCGTTCACTTAGCAACATCATAAATTGCATTGCTGGCTGGTTATGACCATCTGCTCTCCAATTTCTCCTCATTGGTGCACAATGATTCTACTCACAGAGAATGGATCCTTGTTTGATATGAGAGCCTTGTTTCTCTTACAACCTGTTTGCAGATTTACCGACATGGGCTTGTAGAAGAATTGTACTTGATTTTTTGTTATCATCATCTCTCAGACTCTTTCTTCTCTATTGGGTGCTCTCTCTCTCTCTCTCTCTCTTTGTTGGCTCTGCTTGTTAGGGTAAGGGAGAGACAACCCATTGATGTAGTATGAACCGGGAGTTCATTTTTGGAGAACTTCATGGAAAATTTTATGCAAACTTCATGGATTATGGTCATATTTGGTTCCACTTTTGACTCTGCCAGTTGGTCAGAGTGAACCAGCATCCAACAGCCTGCTATGCTGGAGACAGGAAACACTTTTTCATTGTATTGCTGCCATGTTCCTAACTACAGCGATTAGCTCCGCATCAACCGTTGACATGTATCTAAACTAGCTTTATATCCTTAATCCTAATATTACCAAGCTCAAGTGAACATGCCAAATGCTCATCATTTTGAACCATGGAATCATGTTTTTGCACGGATTAGCATCATGATTATAGATGGTGCCTCTTTCCCACAATTTTCAAAGCATTGCAGTAAAGCATAACAATTCACTTGGGCTTCACGTTGCTTCACACTACCAGTGACATAAGCTCAAAATATTTATGTAGGTAAAAATCACTCAAACAAATCAACTAAAAAATATGAGTTTTCTGAGATAATGTTCATCCATTGACAATTTCAGCTAACTGGAATGTGCAGAATCATTAGGAAACTTCAACTATCACATTCCTTTCTTTTACCCACCAACACGGATATAAAACAATAATTTAACATGTGCATTGTTATGTTCATAATAATATTTATATTTATATTTATTTCTAATGACTCTTCTTGTCTAACAATAATAATGATGAACTATTGGAAACTGTATGGGAACATGAGAAGAGAAAAAAAGGAGTTGATCATCATTGATAATAGAAAGCAACATGAAGCTCAAATTAGTTACGAGATAAACATTTGGCAATACATAATATATAGATTGTCCATGAAATCATTTGTACTTTCATTAATTTTAAGATATGAAATTTAATTTTCACCTACTAAAAATAACACCCATGATTTTTTTGTTGGGGTGTCTTTTCAACATCTCCCAATGTTTTTCCTACCATGCTTCTCAACAACCCTTCGTTTGAATAAAATATATAATGTAAAACAATTTCGACCATAGTGCCCGCAATGTCCATTATGTGTTTTTTTGGTGTCCTTCAACATTGTATCTAACATTTTCTTGGTGCCCCCTATTGGCCCCCCCCAAAAAATTCATGTCTAACATAACATCCTTGGTGTTGTTTTATATTGTTATGCCATTCCTTGTCAACATTCCCATCTTTTTGTTGTTCCTATCTTTCATCATCCTTGATGTTGTTCATGTGTGTTTTTGTTGTTGATCAAACTTAGGTCATTCCCGAATTAATACATTGCATTGACTTGAATTCTGATTAAGAATGTTTGGATTTGAGAATGTTTGTTAGGTTGACACCCCATCTTGAGATGCCCCTTCAAGAACTTGGCTTAGCAACAATATTAAAAGATTGTTAGATGCCACTTCTTACTAAATATTAATCAATTTGATGCTTTAAATGAATTTATTAAGTTTAATTAATTTCATAAAGATAGCCTTGTTGTTCTAATGCATATTTCATTTTCAATGTTGATTTGAATCTATTTTCAATTTTGATTAAAAGGTGTTCATTAAAATATTACAAAAAAATTTAATTGAATTTTAGTGGTTTTTTTTTTCATATTTGAATTATTTATTAAAATGATTATACAATTTTTAATTTCGATTAAAATCATTATTAAATTGAAGTACCAAAACAAAATCTATTAAAAATGTCAATAATTTAGTTTTTAAAATTATAATGGAATTTTTAAAATCTTATTTTAATACAAACCAAAACTTATCATCATGTTAAATTCAATGTTATAACTTGTTGAAATTATGAAAATTAATTCATATCAAATCTATTAAAGAATGTATGGATCTAGAGTGTGGTTTGATGGTTTAAATTACATCAAGACATGTTGTTCATTTCATATGAAACAAAATGTTGAAATTTAAAACATCTAAAACAATTTGCAATCATGATGTATAGGTCAGAAATTTTAATTATAATTTAAGACTTATCTAAATCAAAACATAAATTATGTATTATTTAGTAGGCCATTAAGCTTAAAGTGTAGTTGTTGAATGAAAAAATGAAAATGCACTTGAATATGAATCATGCGCACAAAAGAATCTCAAGGTTTTCAAAACCTTGTTGTGATGCATAGTGAAAGTAAGTTGAGAGACATGTGATTTATGATTAACTTTCAATTAATTTAACCAAAATATTAAGTTTTTGAGTATGTAAAAATTTGAAGACGTCTCAACTACATTAAAAATTTGGAAAATTTTCTAATTGAAAAATTAAAAATTGTCAAGTCTAGCCCATCTCAATTTGCAGCTAATTTGCAAGCATTGGTTTATTTCTTGCAAACTAGATCACTTCTTTTTTATGTGTGGTATAAGCATTTTGGCTCATGCTCTAAGCATTTCTTACTTCAGTTTATGGACTTTGGCATGTGGTCTAAGCATTTTTAGCTTGTGGTATGAGCATTTTGGTATAGTGTACATTTTTGCATAAGGTTTAGACAATAAATCGAAAGGCTTAAGGCCACAAAAGTGATCACTCCTATAAGACAACTGACCACAAGAAAATCTTAAATGGAATAATGTACTTTTTCAACATTTCTTGTGTTACTAGACAAATGTCTTAAGTGTTGGAGAAGAATATTGCATAGTTCATAAAACAATTGCACCATACATATTTTTCACACCAAGACCAATGTCTTGATCATCATAAAAAAATATCCTCGGGTCTAGCACACAACAAGCATATGTCAAGCATATGTCAAACAAATAAATAGTTGAAATATAAATATAATTTTAGGATTGTGAAACATAGCTTGATGTTCCAACCTAGGCCAAAAGTTTCCATCTCCAGACATTTGCTCTAAGCTTATAATATTCTTAAGTACTTATGGTCTAAAACATGTTCACTTGTGACCCAAGCATTTTGGCTTATGATCTAAGCATTTTTTCACTTGTGGCATGAGCCATTAGGCCTACACTTGACATCTTTTTTTAAGATATGGCCTATGATTCTACTTGCATTATTGTTTGACCCTTTAGCTATTCCATAGCTGTTTTTTTTTTTCTTTTTTTTGGTTGCACATAGCTGTGGTCAGCTTGTGAAATTTGGTGCCGTTTCTAGAAAGAATTAGAAAAGATGGGGTATAAAAACGGAGTGGTAAGAGCATCTCCAGCAGTGCTCAGTATGTTACCCTGCAAAAACATTTTTCAAATCCAAGTTGAGTCATTTACTTTTTTACAACCCGACCCATAAAACAGAAAATGCGACCCCAAATGGGTTAGGGAGTACTAATAGCAAACCACCTGGACCAATGATTATGATGTACCAATCACAAACACTGACAAGCAGTCAGATCATATTTATTACATCCTTTAGTGCAGGTGTACAACGGTGCTGCGCGTTTCACCAGCCACAGCAAACTCCGCGATTATGCTGAGCCAAAACCATTTTCTTGAGCCAAACCAGCATGTTTTCGCTTTTCCTCATCCAATTTTAACCTCGTGAGAGGGACTAGCTCTCTCCCTTCTTTGGTTCCTGCGAGCTGCGCGTCTTTAGGCCTTCCCCCCCCTTTTTTTTTGTCTTCAGTGTGATGGGTCCTGCCATTGGGTTTTTATATTGGATTTTTTTTTACTCTTTTTTTATTTTAATGTGCAGATCACACATACTGAGCACTGCTGGAGATGCTCTAACAGAAAGTGCATTTCTGGCAAAAGCCACTCTCCCAGCAGGCTATAGTGGGGTTTTAAAGGAATTTTGTAATGTATAGGGTAATGCCCAAGGAGCAAGGCATTCCTGAAATAAGGGCCTGCTTCCCCAGGTAGCAGATGAGGGTGGGCTCTTCTTATTTCAGGTGTGCCCTGGTCCAAGGGCATTAGCTAATGTAAAGCCAGACCGTTGATGTGAAAATCTGAAGGGTCCAGATTGCAAGACGACAACAACCTGTGTACAACAGCAGGTATTTCATTTTTTGAAATGGCCTCTACACAAAAGTAATAACTGGGTGTATGAAGGCTGGCACAAGAGATGGAGTGATACTTAACCATGAAGCTTTCTAACCCTGATCGAATGTTTTGGAGCTGCCTGGAGGTAACTAGTTGATCCCTTTTGGGACCTGGAGTGGAGGTAGGCCTAGTGCCCAATATTATGAAATGTATTAATATTTTTGTTGCCAATGTAATTAAGGATTCTCCATATAATTATGACAAAATAATTCAAGTGCTGTGAAAGAAAGGCAACAAGAAAAAAAAAAAACTTCACTTTGAAAGTGTTTGAAATGATGCCACATGGCACTCTGAAATTTCAGATTGTGTTTTGAGCCCTCAGGCCTACCTCCACTAATAATGCAGGTTTTATCATATACCACAAAAAATCTGCACCTAACATTTTCAAATAGCACCATTGACTGTATTCTCAAATGTTTTTTTGAATTATAGATACCTTAAAAAAAAATTGAATCAAAATTTTCATAATTGTCCATACATATTTGATCCCTCCAACAATCCCATTCATTTCATCCTTTTTAATCTGCGTCTAAAATAGCCTCATACATATCAAGAACTTCTTTGTACTTATGAATTGAGTAGAAACGAATATAATGGAGAGACAACCTTAATCATTAGACTATAGATATTTCAGATCTTACAATCTATCCATGCAAAAGGATAATAGAAACCCAACCCTAAAGAACAAAGGAAAGAATTTTGAAGAGCAATTTAAATGGTATGCCTTCATCATGAACATGTATGGTAGGACTAGTTGCTATAAGGTCCTCAATAACTTCATAAAGTCTTAATAATGGATGAAGGTTTGTGTCATATGTTAAGCTTGGGGCAAAAATGTGGTGGTCGGTGATCTAGTTCTAACCTTTGTTTAATTCTTTTTCCTTCGCCTAGTTCATTTCACTAGTTTTGAAAGTTGTTACTTTACTCATGTTTTGTTCATTGTACAGACTCTTCCATGATTGTTTTTCACTTTATTTTTGAGAACACCCGACCCTAGTTGAAATATTTCAGTTTGAGGATTATGCTTAATTCAAACTAACAATTAAGTTGATCATTGTAAATAGTCATCAAAAGTTTGAGTACAAAGTTACCAAAAAATTGCAAAACACAAAAAGTTGAGAAGCTCTAACCTTCACGATATACCTTAAATTTTGATGTTGGGTTCAATCATTATGGAAAAATTGCATTATTTTTTTGACAATCATTACATCCATTCCATGGTCAACCATTGTTTCTCACCTTACGTAATTTTCCCTTTTCACAAGTTCATCCTTGGGATGTCTAGTGTTCAACATACCTAGGCTCTTTCAAGTTCTCGCACACATCCTCAAGGTTTTAATTGTCTATATTTCTCCCACAATTTCCTCTTCATTTCTTTACACTTGATCTTGCCTTTCATACACATCCCTTCCTTTCCAACCTTCCTTTCTTATAGTTCCATTAGGTTGATCATGTTCAATGGAAAAAGTTGTACATCTTTTCCTAGTGTGTTGCACACCTATATGTGAACCCCTTTTCAATGTCAACAACAACGTCTATTTTCAACAATAAAATTCATCCCAATCAATAGATGATATTTTCTAAACCAAAATATTCACAACCCACAACATATTTCAATGTAGTAGTCATGGCATTGAGCTTAGAACCTTCATCTTTGATATAGATAAATTTTTTTTTTCCTTAAGCCATATTTATCCATCAATATGTTAAACTTTTAACCAAGGCTTGTCTTATAGTTTCTATAGCTTCAAACAAGCCAATAATCACATGCTTTGGCTGCTAATCACTCCCCAAAAATTAATGACTAACATAAACACATCATAAGCTCCTTTGGACATCCAAAAATCAAAACTAGCAATTGCATAATGACATTCTACCAATGCAAGAAGAATGTACAATTGATTTGTTTTCTCCATTAAACCTAGTAATATTTCTTATAAAAATTGCATCTTAAAAAAAAAAATTAGTTTTGAACACAAATTCAAAGCCAAATATTTTCCACAAATTGAATTGGTAATTTTTTTTTCACAATAAAAAAATAAAGGTTCTCAAGGAATTCTTTTTATGGCACATCTTCCTTTTGGAAATAATCCTTCACAACAATTTTTTATAGAATTGATCCTCCATATACATACATATATATATATATATATATATATATATATAGTAGATTGTATTTTGTTTGTTTGTTTCAATGAACTTTCACTTCTTCTTCAATATGATTTGCATCCACATGTTTTTTTAAAAACATTATTCCATTTTTTTGTAATAAAAAAAATTAATCATTTTCTTGCTTGTGTTCTTGGATTTGTTATAGTTATTGAATTTTTATGACAAAATATACAACACATTATTTGTGCATTTTCAAGATTAACTTCTACATTATCATTTACATAATAAAAGCCCCAACATAAAGATGTTCTTCCATGAGGTTTTCTAGAATTTTCTTTGAACATGCATCTTTTAAAGGTTCATCTTCATTAGTTCTTTAATTTCTTTCTCTTGATTTCTACTTGCTTTAGTCTACACACAAGGGTTCTTTTCAAATCTCTCTTTTGTAATTACATTATTCATGCATATTTCAATTATTTCATTATTAAGGAAGGCTTTAAAGACATTGAAAGCTTGCAACACAAAGAACAAAACAATACAAGAGAAAGAAAAAATGCTTAAGGTCTTTATTATTCACAAGATTTATAATTTAAGGAATAGAAGGTAGCCATTGGAAAACAACACCCATTCTAATTCAAACCTAATCCCTAATTTCAACCAATAACCTAAGGTATACAATACTCTGAAAACTTGATTTGGGTAAGGTGGTTTTACCTCGCCTATGTCTCAAAATTAAAAAAAATTTCTTTCAATTGGTTCTCACACAAGTGAGAACTAGTGATCAAGGTTTCAATTAGGGTATGATTAAAAGTGATACCTTGAGGGGTTCAAATAATGATACCCAGGTGATGCTTGAGTGATATCCATGGATATTTTGTATACTTGCCCAACACTAGTAGCAACCAATAATGTGAAAGAAAACATCGACACAAGGGGGGATGGTTATGGTGGGTATTTGTAAACTGATTCAACAACCAACAACATGAAGGAATAGCACCTAGCTCCATGACGAAACAACAACAACACCATTGCCCCCTCTCATGCAATGAAACACCACCACCAATAGCAATTCAACAACCACCATTGCTACCACTAGCAACACAACACAACGAAACAACACTAACAATGTGATAAACAACACCAGTAATGAAACAAAATAACAACATTAATAGCAACACAATGAGTAGCACTAGCAACAATGCAATGGGCCAACACTAACAATGTGATGAAATAACAACACTAACGACACAATGGAACAAGAATAGTAGCAATACAATAAGGTAGCACCAACAATGTGACAGAATAGCAACAACATTAACGATGCGATGAAGCAACAACAACACTAGCAATGCAACGGGGTAACACCAACAACACAACATAATAGTAGTAATAATAATGTGACACAAAGCAGCAACACCACCACCGATAGCAACATGATGGGGCAACACCAACAATGCACATTAGCACAAGCAATGGAACAATTAGCAACACAATGGAGGTGACCAACAACATGAAGGAGGAACAAAAGAACAACACAAAGGAATAATGTGAAGGAATAAGTAACCAAGAACAACTAAAGAAATAATTATAATGAAAATTACAAAACATTAAATCCACAAGGGGTTTTTATATGTTTGGGCACCACCTCCCAACATTTCCCACCTCCTCCTCATTAAACTAACATAAATCAACCTAAACTAATATAAATCAAAACCTAAAGTAACCTAAATTAATGTTAAATTTGTTTAATTACTTGCCCCAAAAACCAGATTCTAGTTTTTTCATAGAATCGTCTTAGTTGTCAAAATAAAATAAAATAAACCAATTCTCAACAACCTGGTTTTCACTTGGGTGAAAATTGTTGGTTCAATTCTAAAAGCGGTTATCACCAAATGTGATACTAATCAATTTTCATTATGAAAACCGGTTGGAGAATTGATCTACTCCTAATGATAATTTCCCAACACTAGTATAAACCAACATGTTAAATGAAGATTATGCATACCAAGGCATTTGATTTGGCATGTCAACGACCTACCAAGCCAATAGTGGCAAGGACTTACAAAAATCAATTAAAAGTTTGTTAAAAACAATTAAGGAAATGTAACCACTAAGTTTTAGTATAATAGATGAAAAGGAAGACATTCAAGGGATTTGTAATTTTGAGTTGACAAGGGATGTTCCACCATTGTGTATTGTTCTATATTTTGTAATGGAGAAAATGCATTATGTATGTATGTTGTGTGTGAGTGTTCTTGCAATGAGATTGAAACTTTAAAAATGCAATATTGGAGAATTAATACTTGTAGATGTGTTGATTTGAAGTATGATTTTTTTTTAAAATGTAATTTGGAGACCACTAAAGCTTAGTTTTTAAGTTGTAAGACCGAGAGGTTGGGGACAAAATGTAGTAGTATACTTAAGAGATAGATTGATGAGCTTGAAAAGTGTTTTGGAGGGTACCATAGAATGGTTTTGTAAAGATGTTTAAATAGTTATAGTATAGTACTCAAGAGATAAATGGCTCTAGTCATCAAATACGTGGTATTTAGATAGATGTAAAGAACAAAAACCCAATAACTTTATCGGAAAGGTATAATGACCCATAAAAAAAATAAAGTTAACATCATTTTACATAGCTTGTGTAACCCCACGATCCTTTGCTTTGTAATCTAACCATTTATAGAAGTTCATGTGCTTGAAATTTCATACCTAAGCTCCCCCATTAAAAGTCATGTTAAAGAAATTGATCACGGTCATGTTCACAACACTTCCCTTTTGTTCAACAAATATTTTTGAATGTTTTAGTTTCATCATATTCATCTTTCAAGGGTTCAAATGAGGTCTCCCCCATTTTCCTAAACATTTTTTTAATCTCTTTAATGGCTTTTGTTGGTTCCAACAAATTGTTGAAATGTCTACCTTTACACAACTTTAAAATCTTGGTTGTAGACCTATCAAAAACCTTCACTTTTGTTCCACTTTTGAGATTTTTTCTTGTGAAAATATTTCTCAAGCCTAGCCAAATAAGTAGCCTCTAGCTACCTAGGCTCATATTTAATGCCAAGTTGAGCTTGATCCACATCTCATTGTCATCAACGACATCAAATTTTGTGATCATCAACTTTCAAAGAATGTTCAAATCAAACAATGTTAAGTTCAACTTTTTTTCCCTTTGAAGTTCATTCAACAACCTTTAATATCCTTAACATCTATTGCCATTTCTAAGTTTTCACACCATTCATGTATGTCTTCATGTTCCTTCACAAAAATATGTTTGATCCAAACCTTGTGAATTCACCATCCTCCTTTCATTTCCAATCTTTGATATTTGACTTGTGCTCCCTCAATCTACCAAAATTGGAATACTTACTTGCATGATTATCTCCCTAATATCATATACAGTAAATGGTCATCTCCCATATATCTCCATTTCATAGCTCTATTAGGCTCTCACATCAACACCCAATTCATTAATTTTTCTTTTCATCCCATCGACTTAATGCATAAGATTGTACCTCACACACTTAAATTAGCCTCTAAACCTACCATATAAAACTATCAATTTTTGTTGATCCAACCATTACAATTGGTATCCACATTTCACCACCACATGGAACAAATTGCGTTTGTTTGTAAATCCTTGTGGTACATTCAAGCAAAAGAATGCATAAATGTGAAATAGTGTTTGACCATGATTCTAATGAGTTTTACTCCATCTCCTTGTTTCATGCATAATCAACTTTGAGCTAGATTGTTACTTTTGTATTAAAAAACATTGTGCATGATGTTAATTGCAAAGTTTCTTGCACATCTTTAAGGTCAAAGTTAACAAGTTCAAAAGTTGTAAATCCAATATGTACAAAATCAACATTCTATGCTTTGGATGCCTCTAAAAACTCTGATTATCAAATAATTCTCTTTAATCTCACAAACTAATTTTAGACCTTTCTATTGCAAAATCTTTCTAACTCGTTATTAACCAATCAACTTGCATTCCATGCAAAGTGCCTCTCTCACCATGCTTTAATACAAAATGTGATGGTTAGTGATATAATTATAACCTTTGTTTAATTCTTGTGCCCTCACCAAGTTCATTTCACTAGTTTGAAAATTGTTCTTATTCTACTTGTCTTTTGTTCATAATATAGACCCTATCATGAATATTCTACACCTAATCTTTAAAAACACTTTACCCTAATTGAAAGATTTTAGTTTGAGGATTATATTTCAAAATAATAATTAATCCATTTGATCACACTTGACAATCATCAAAGGTTTAAACACAAAACTACCAAATTTTTTTGTGGTGGAACATACAATAAAAAAGATTTAAACTTCATGACATACCCTAACTTTGATTTCCATTTTAGATTCAAAACTAGGATTACATTCTTCAAAAATTGGTATTACATTTATCTAGAGTTGTTCTCCAACCTTTTAAAATCCTACACCATGAGTTTACTCAAATATTTTCATTGATCTTCCCTCAACCCAATCCTAGTTTTTTACTTGTTATCTTTGTGCACCAATACACAATACTTGTCATTGCCCTAGCCTTGGGCTTGCAACCAAAGTTAAGGCATGACAAAGGAAGCAAGTTGAAAGAGGGTATTGGGATTCAAGCACATTCCCAGATAAAGATGCGAGTCCCAACATTCTAAAGTCAATTTCCATTTTGAGAATTGAAATCTCACTAGTGTCCCAAATATTTGGGACAAACATGTAGATAGGAAACTTTTTCCAAATAATTTTTTTATACCATTAAAATTTTCTTAAAACCTAGATATTGAAAGTGGGTGTACATTCTTCATTTGGACAATTCAAGTTATGGCTAAAAGAATGACAAGGAATTAAATTGATAATCTAGTGTTTGCTTGACAATTTGACTTCTAACCATGAAAAATTTCTTTAAAAAGTCAAATAATTTTCAATTGGAACATGTAATATGACATTGGAAAGGTTTCTTCAAAGGCTATGATTAACTTTACTATCAAGATCTTCTCAATCAAAATTTTCATATGAGAATTATGAGCCTACAAACTTGTGGGACTCATAACTTGGCAACATTGTTTAAAAACTCCCATTTGCCATTTTGATGCAATACCCATCATTAATCACAAGTATATTATAGGGAAGATAATGGTGAGCTCCTTTCAAGTTCAAGCTACAGTATGTTTTGTGAGTTGGGTTGCTTGTGGCTTGTTTGTGCATCATTTTAATATCAATTTACACTCACCACCATCTTCTTCGGTTTTTGTAAACTAATTTTGCCTTGAATTCAAGCCCATTATTTTGTTTCAATTTCATACTATAACTCCCTTGCCCTCTTTCTTTATGGGAGTTAAAGTACACCTTGAGTTTGCATTTCACTCCAAAATTAAAAATCACTAGGTTGTTTACCCCAATACCGTTTAACAAACCAAAGCTTGATAAACTCCAAAAGCATTTTTGTGGCAAAAGATACATTGTTTTGAAAAAAAATTATTTTTCCTCATAATTAAAACTAGCAGACAAATATAAACCATAGAACAAAAAATTGTGCTTAGCCTCCTTCAAGTATTAGAATTTTTTTTTTCATAGTTTAAACCTGAGGCTAACCCAAAACATTTATTACTAGCTACTCGACTAAAACTTTATCACAAAATTAACAGTTGGTGGAAGACTTAACCATGATACTAGCTAGCTCAGAAAAAACTTAAAGATATAGAAAGGATGAAAGAAAACCAATAAGAAAAAGAATGCAAAAATAAAAATAAAAAACTTGACAAAGAAAGAGAAAATAAATGAAGAAAGAAACCAAAGAATTTCAAAGCATGATCTCTTGAAGATGGTTCAACTTTGAAAAACTTCCCTTGAGTAATTTTTGAAGATTTGAAAATGAAATTTCATTTTGTTTCGTTATGATGACTGAAAATTTGAATAGTAACATCTTATTCTCAAAAGATTAATTAAATTTTAGGTTTGACACATATATGTAACTCTTTTGAGCTACAAAGCCTTAAAATCCTCTAAGGCTTCCCAATAAGTTCTTTTTATAAAATAATTTACAAGACTTTTAATTTGTATCAAAAAATTACTTGTGAAAAACATAATTTCTTTAAGCCTTTTGGACCTTGGGATATGAGAATTTATCATCAAAACCACAACAAGTAAAATGGGATGATGGAAACCACATGAACAAAACTTAGATGTAAACTAACATAGAGAGGCTAAAAAAGTAAATGGACCTAGTGCATATTTAAAAGAACATTGAATTGGCCATTAAGTTCAATTTGCACTGACTATACCTCCTACCAAAACCTCTTATTACTTCAACAAACACAACTAAATCTATCCCTCCATATTAATACATTTCATGTTGTTCAATTAAAAATGTAGTTATGCATTTTTGGACCATGAATGGATTGCAATTCACATGTGCAATAAGTTGCAATCATGACAAAAGATCATATTGAAATACAATCTAAATGAACAAGCTATCAATGTTTTCTTGCCAATGTTAAATAGTCTTGAAGTTCAAATGTAGTTTCATTTTCAAGCCTTTACTATCATATTTTAACATTAGTCATATTGCTAGTCCAACAATAGTATTTTTATATGTTGAATTAAAATTTCAATAGGATGGACATGTTTCTTGTTCAAATTATGGCTTGACATGAATGTGTAAGGCAAGACAAAAAAAAATAAAAGTGCAATTAGAATTATCTTTGATCAAATTGGGAGTGTGTGTTTTTTCTATGAATCTCATGAAGGAAAATTGTCAATAAATCTCAATGGAGAAGGAATTCATGAAAGGAAAAAAATCACCTCATTATTAGTGGCAACAAGGAGCCATTGTTTAATACTATATCGATCATCATAATTATTGTGGTTCACATTAATTTTGAAGATCCATTTTGAGTTGCTTATACATACCTATATTCATGCAATCCATTTTAATTTTGTATGTTCATAAATAGTGTTGCATATTAAAGTTGTCCATAAAATCCCTCCTTGTTTAACACCTAATTTGGTTCTTTGTTTGAATTCCATCTCCAATTTTTTGTTATTCATAAAGTCACAAAATTTGGAGAGAAAAACAAAAAACTGGGGACCAGTGGAAAAAATAGAAGGTTGTCAAAATTTAATGGGTTGCTTTGTAATGTGTTTGCATTTATGATAAGAATTCCATTTCCCTATCAAAAGTGTGTTGAATTTTCATGGGTTGCTTTGTAATGTGTTTGCATTTATGATAAGAATTCCATTTCCCTATCAAAGGTGTGTTGAATTTTCATGGGTTGCTTTGTAATGTGTTTGCATGTATGATAAAAATTCCCTTTCCCCATCAAAGTTATTTTTAATGAGCTTCTTCACCACCATTTGGATGCCAAATTTCAATATTGCTTTGGACACAAAACCAAATCCACCACATTTAATGATATTCTCATGATCAAATTTTTGTTGCATTAACAATATCCTCCATCATAAACCTAAACATGACCTTCTCAAAAGTGGTGCAATTGATATTTAGGCACTAATTGTCAATTAGCTCTAATGACAACCAATGCCTCTTGCCATGTTCATTCATTTCCCCCAAATATGTCAAGTGCACAACCTCGACCTCATCCCTAGATTACTTGAACATGCATCAAATTAAAGTAATACAATATTCAACATGACAAGGATCAACAAACACACTAGAATTTAAACCACCACTAAAAATGGAAAAGATATTTTGCTAGAAAAACTAAACCCAAAAACCAAACAACACTAGATGTTTGGATAATTTGATACACAATTGAAATGGTTTATAGAAGGAGCTAAATGGTTAAAGTTAGTTGCAAAAAAAAAGGCAAAAAGAAGAAGATAGATGGTCAAAGTTGGTTGCAAAAAAAGAAAAAGAAAAAAAAAGACCATGGAAATCTATAGGAGGAAAATGTAAATAATGGATGGCTTAGCTATTTTGAAGAAAAATAAAAAGAGGATTTGTTTGTGAAGACAAGGGAGAATGCAATGGACTTGGGAGTTGAAGGAAGGGGAAAGTTCAAAGAGAAAGAAAGGCAACATAGAACATTGGGTAACATTTGCAAGAGAAAAGAAACCCTCTCCCAAAAACCCCAAGAAAGGGGGCACAAGAGGATGAAAAAAGGGCAATTACCTATGACTTTCCCCATTGAAAAATCATAGGTGATTCTAGCTCAAATTCACACTTTGTGCTTGTTGCCATAAGAGCTCCTTAGACCCTTCATTCATGGTTCCTCTACTTTCACAAACACTCTTTGAAAACCTCACACCCTCTTGCTCCCATTGCATTCAAGCTCTCTCACTCTCTTTACACCCTCATGCACATAAATCAACAAACACTAAAAGAAAAATAAAATAAAACTTTGCTTGCACCTTCTCATGAATACCAGCTCCTTCATGCAAAATCGATGCACAAACAAAATAGAGGACCAAATGGATGCAAAAAAAAGTTCCCACCATGTTGCCTTCCTTTCTCTATGCATGGTAGTCAAATACACCTCTAATCTATTGTCCGACCCAAACTAGGGAATCTTAAACATATACATTACGAATAATTTGTTTGTATGGACAATGAACCAACTTGCATGGATAATTAAAAGCAAAACCCACATTAAAACATCACCTATGTTTAGTATGTGACCCTACATTGAAAATCTTGGATGAGGGGCAGAAGTCATATCAATCCAATTAATACTCTAAAAGCTTGTTGTGATTAGTGTTGGTCTAGTATCAACTTATTTTGATTCCAATTGGTACAATAAATCCCCTTTATAATCATGCCTTTGGTGACCACTTTTTTTGTGACATTAGTGAATTGTGATTTAAATGTGTATAGTCACATTCCATATAAACCTTTACAAGATTGTGATTATATGCAAAAAAGCCTTACAAAACAAATTTTTTATGTTCGAATGAAGGTGCCAATTGTTTAAATTTCTTACATGGGTTATTCTAAGTTCTAATATGCATTATTAGACTTCAAGAAAGTTGTGATTTTTGCCTATTTTAATTTGATGATATACATTGAGTGTGAACTCCTTAATTATTAGCTTCTATAAATCGTCAACTAGATTTTTTTAATTAAAATTTTCTACTTTCTTGGCAAGTTTGCATATCTTTTGCTCGTTTGCACTAAACAGTTGTTTTTTCTTTTTTCTTCAACTAGATTTATTGTTGTTAGTTTGCACAACTTAAACATAAAACAACACTAACATTGTCAAAGGGAACTACAATTTACAAAATCCTAATATTTTCCCTAGATTTTTCCCATTATAGTAACATTTACAAAGAAAGCTTTACAAACATTTTGTGCTACTAATGAGTGTGATATTGACTCTAAAGAATGGTGTTCCTAACTAAAATGAATGGTTAACAAAAATTGTGTGACACAAACAAGAATGTGACTAAAATGGGTGTGATAAAGGGGGTTTACTATACTGGTATTGGCGCTTTAAAAATAGATTGATACTGGTCTTGTACTGGTATTGATTAGTTTTAATTTTTTGATACCAGCCTGGTACTGGTATTAGGCTCAAATTAGATTTTGGGCTGGTATAAGGCGGGTATATAGACTGGTGTGAGACTGGTATTACCTCAAGTCACGACCAGCTTGTACCAGACTTAGGTCAGACCAGTCTGTCTGGTATTTGATATCAGTGTTCATACCAGTATTGATACCAATCTCTGACTCTATATACCAGACCAAAACTGGTTATGAACCTGAAAAAATGCACAGCTTCTAGAGTCCTAGAAGAGCCATGGAAGAGTCTAATAAATACAGTCAAATTACAGTTATTAACTGCTCCTTGTTTTTGAGAATCTAGCTATTTTGATTGCTCCGGCTGGGTTGCTATTAGTAGTCTCCCTCCAATTTACAGTCCCAGGTTTACTTTTGTGGGTGGTGTTGGAAAAAAGTAAACAACTAAAGCTTGGTTGTGAATTATTTTTTTTAGGGTCATATACTGAGCACCACTAAGAGAATCTCCACCGGTGCGCAGTATGTGACTTAAGACAGTATAATTTATCGTGAAAAGGTCAAAATGTGTCAGTTTAGCTCAGGAAATTGGTTTTTCTGCACCAAATTCGTGCAGCCTGCCATGGCTGGTGAAAGTCACAACACAATTGTGCACCTCCAAAAAAGAGTGTAATAAATTGAACCTGATTGCGGCTCAGTATTTATAATTGGTCGATCATGATGATTGGTCTAGGTGGTTGGCCATTAGTAGTTCCCACGTATATGCAGTTCCAGTTACAGTTTTATTGGTGGGGTTGCCTGAAACAAAAACAGCTATACTTAAACATTTAATTTTATTGTCCAGAGTGACATACTGAGCACAAGAGGAGATGCTCTTAGTTTGTGTGTATGGCCACGAACCTTTATCTGAACCTTTGTTTACTGTAGGGCACTTTAATGTTACACTGACCTGTTGTAATACTGCAATAGTTTGTATGGTTAAGGCACATGAACCTTCACAGGTACAAGTGAACAGAACAAGGACCTATGAAACCCCTTGCATGGGTCCCTTAATCTTCATAAAATAGTTTGATTTTTAAAGGAAAAGAGGGGTGCTCACAGGGTGTAACTCACTCTGTAGAGCCTGGTGAGTGTGTCACATTCAATGAAGGTCCCTTACCTTTCATATGGCAATTTGAAGTCTTAAGAAAAAGAAGGGTGAAACCCAATCTGCCAGCACAACGAGTGCATTAGATTCTACGAATGCACACCGACAGAACTTGACACAGGATCGTTGGAATAACCTGGTCCAAGCCTTACTCTCCAGTTCGACATTTGGTGCATTTTCTCTGACCCCATTAAAGCAGTATTCAAACAATGGGCTTGAGTGAGCCAGCACCCACCAGTGCACCATCCAAAAACTCCCGTTCTGGGATTTCATGGATGGGATGAAACTGTCCCCAAGGGGGCAGTTTACATGGTCAGTAGTTTTTATTTTCTTCTGGGCCTTTTTTGTTCCCTCATACTATTTTTTCCCCTAGCTCACTGTTTTTCCTCCTGGGCCTCCCTTTTGATTTCTTTCTTTTTGGGCCACCCTGACCCCATTTTGTTTTTTTTGGCAACTCCTACCTATCCCTCCAACCTACCTACTGCCCTTCCTCCAACCAACCCATCTACCTCCCTCCTCCTGCTTCTTCCTCCCTCATTCCCTCCTTTTCTGCTCACCTCCATCCCAAGTGCTTGAGAAACAGTGACAGCTTGAGCTTGCATTAGGGTTTAACTCACAAGACTTTTGAGTTTCCACAGCTTCAAGAGCCTGAAGAAGGGACTTTCAAGAGCGTGGAGAGGGGAGGAGCTTGCATAGCGTGCAGAGGCGAGGACCTTGAAGGCATGTAGAGATGAGGACCTTGAAGGTGAGCAAGGCTCATTTTCAACCTCATTTTTTTGGAACCTTTTTTGCAACACTAGAGGGACGACAATGATGTCTTTTTTGTCATCTTGGGTGTGTTGCCTCCAAGGAGATGAAGACCATGAGCATAGCTTGTGGTTGTCGTCATTTTTAAAGCTACATTGCTGCACTAGGGACATGATGACGATGAGCTCAACTCATCATCATCGTCTTTTTTTTCCATCTCAAGTGTTGCTTCTAGGGTGACAACGACCATGAGCATAGCTTGTGATTGTCATCATGTTTTTGAAATTGTGTTGCTACACTAAGGAGACGATGACGATGAGATGTGGCTCATCATCATTGTCTTTTTTCTAATGTTAAATGTTGCCTCCACCAGGGAAACGACAATGATGAGTGCACATTCATCGTTGTCATCAATTTTTTAATTTTAGGTGCTACCTTCACCAAGATGATGACGACGATGAACGTGCATTCATCATCGTCATCATTTTTTTTCCATCTCAGGTGCTACCTCCAAGAAGACGACAACCATGAACACCCTTCGTGGTCATCATCTTTTTTTTTGAACTATGTTGTTGTTCTAGGAGGACAATGACGATGAACATAGGCTCATTATCATTGTCTTTTTTTCATCTTGGGTGTGCTACCTCCAGAGAAACTATGACCACAAGTTGTAGTTGTTGTCATTTTTTAAAACTACATTGTTGCATTAAGGAGATGACAACGATGAGCATAACTCATTGTTGTCATCTTTTTTTTCATGTCAAGTGCTGCCTCCACCAAGGAGACAACTATGATGAATGCGCATTCATTTTCATCATCAGCTTTTTAATCTTAGGTATTGTCTTCACTAAGGCGACAATGATGATGAACGCGCGTTCATCATTGTCCTCATTTTTTTAATCTCAAGTGTTGCCTCCACCAAAAAAACAACAACAATGAATGTGCATGTTCATTGTCTTTTTTTCTTTTTTTTATGAGATGCTACCTCTAAGGATGACAATCACAAACGAAATCAGTGAGTGTAGCAGTGCTCATCATCATCTTTTTTTTCACTTGTGGCTTACAAAAAGTGGTTACGCTCCTGGTGGTCCTATGTTTGGCATCTACCACACAATTGATGGTTGTATTCTTCTTATTTTTTGATGTAACTAATGGTAGTTTTCTTCTTGTCTTTTGCTATAGACACTATTAAAAAAAAAGGTGTTTTGCAATTGGCCTTGTAATTCAATTTTTGAGTTGCATCGGACACTTGCAACTCACCATATTTATAAGTTGTGAGTGTTCTCAGACAAGTTGTAAAAGTTACAAAAGTTGTAATTCACCATATATACGGTGCAACTCATTACAATTCAATTACAACTTTGTCACAACAACTCTTTTTTAACTACTATGCAACTTCCCTATGATTACAATCATAATGTCATGTTGATGTCATTTTTCATCCATCCATCAAAATTTAACACATGGGACTATGAAACAATTTCATGATTTTTTTGAAATATTGATATCCATTGTCCATTATGATTATTCGTTTTAGATGGTCTTGGATTATGACACATGGCATAATCAAAAGTTGCCACATGGCATATTAATTGAATTTTGGGAACAAATATATATATGTACCTAGGTAGGTCAGTACATAGCCATAGGTAGGTAAGTTGATATAATTCCAACCTACCTACTAACCTACCTACTTACTTAACTACTTACTTATTATCTAGATAGGTAGAAAAGTAGGACCTACTTATTTGGGTAGGCAAGTAGGTAGGTAGGAAAGTAGAATACTAAAAAAGTAAGTGAAATAAAAAGTAACCACATAAGTTTTTTAATTTGTTATGTGTTTTGCCTTTAAGGTTAAACCTTTATGAACTCATCCCAACATGACACATGTATTTTAATGTGAGAATGCAAAAAGAAACACCTCTTATATATAATTTGTGAAATGAAATATTGAAGACAAAGCATATGTGTTAAATCTTTTAATGCCACCTTAGTTGTAATTGAGTTGTGATTACAAAAACAAATTCCCACATGTTTTTTGTTTGATTTGAATTTTGTACTTAATTTGAAATTTATAATTAATCATCTGACATAATTACTGGAAATTTAATTATTGGAATTAAATATATGATAATTAATTATCTAGATTGATTATATTAATTAATAAATATAATTTAAATAATTAGTTAGTTGATTGATTCAAATAGTTAATTATCAAAATAAGTATCAAATAATTAATTATTAAAATAAATATTATATAATTAATTATGTTGATAATTGATGATTTGAATTCAAATAAAATTCAATAATTACTCACTTACTTTAACAAAGTTTATTATCTAAAATTATTTGAATTAATTAATTAAATTTATATAATTAATTACTAAGTTTAAATGATTAGTTATTAGATAATTATTTACTTATTATCTGAATTAATTAAATACTAATTAATCATATTTGAACTAAAAAGTAAAATATTGTGTTATTTGTGTTTTTGTTACATGTAAACTTGAAAGAAAGCAAAAAATCGTGGAGCAAATCAACAAGTTTTAGTAGAAGTTGAAGATGGCATGGGAGGTGTCATGAATGAAAGAGATTTGGAGGTAGGGGTGATGGGACAACAAGTAAGTGTTGAGGATATGGTTTGATTAGCTCCAAGTGAGATTGTTGAGAAGGAGCAAATGCAAGCAAGAAAGACATTAGGGAAACATATGTTGAAGATGTTGATAGAATTGATGTGGATTTGGAAAAACTATTTTGATGATAGAAGAACAAGAAAATGTAGTTCTTGTTGTTCTAGTGTTAAAGCAAGAAAATGCAAATGAAAATGTTGAATCTCGTGCACATATTGATGGAGGTGACATAGCCATTGAACTTCACTTGTTATAATTTATTACCCCACCCATTGATGCACTCCCAAGTCCCTTGTTAGACCCAAAAGGGATCCAACTGTGTCAAATTGCGGAAGTAGTTTGGGACTTGGAGCCGCTCCCAGCTTCCAGCACTAAAAGGGGGTAGAGGGGGCATGCTGAAAGCTTCGAGATTAGACTAGGAAAAGGGAAAAGCTTACTTAGTTATTGGTCCTGCATCCAAATCCAACCAACAAGTTGGTTAGAACTCATTCTGCACCTTTTTGGTGTTAGGACAAGCCACGGGCAACTTGGACTCACTTGACTCACCACGGCCCGGACTCGGGGGAAGCCACCACCTTCCTCCATATAGTATTCTCTGCGACTCTCCGCCGCACCTACATCCAAATGGTTTTTTTTCCCAGGATTCCCAAAGTGCAGTCTCGAAATTGTCCCGATTTGGACTTTTGGGACTTTGGATGCTCATAACTCCTCGCCCCGAACTCGGATCGGGACGAGGTTTAAACCAAAGTTGTAGCTCTTGTCAAGAGCTTTCTAACGGTGTGTCGCGCTTCACCTGCACGCACCAGAATCGGGTCGATTCCCGACTTTTAGTGGTCGGGAGTCAAACTGCCAGTTTGACTCCCGGCCCTTCTTTCGACCATAACTTGTGTTACAAATGTCCAAATGGCTCATGCAAGGCCATTTTGGACATCTACACTTCAAGACCTTTCCATCGGTACTAAGAACGTCTCAATGCGAGGTGTTTTGACCCTTGCAATAACGCTCTGAATTTTCAGGAGTGTGAATGGCAACCTCACAACTCCCTCAAAGTGGGGTTGCGACCCCCATCCTTTCAAGTGGAGAGGATGGGCGGAGCAATTTTTTCGTCAAATTTGTGATCACAATACCTTCCTTAATTGTGGCCCTTAAACCTTTGCCACACTTTCCTTCCCATGTGAAAAGGTGGGTGGGGCATCTTTTTGGTCTAAGTTTCTAAGCAATATTTAAAGCTTTGTAGGCAATCTTGTTCTTTTTAAGGCTAGCTTCATTTTATGCAAATTTCAATATTGGGTTAACAATACCCTCATCTTGTGTTTTTGTTTTTTTTATCTTTCTATGCAATACCCTCATTGTATGTTGTAATCTTTTATCTATTTATGTAATACCTTTATCATGTAAGGGATAATCTTCATCTAGAATATTAATTTTCACATTAGGTTTTTTGTTTTTTGGATTTTAAATGTGGTTGCCCCTCCTCCGATTGCCCTAAAGGGTGTCCATTGGGCAAAGGTTGATGGGTGCAATGCATCTTATATGGCCAAGTACAACTTGGTATGGCATTTGTGGGCATGCCAAAATGTGGTTATGGAGTTGGGCAAGCATGGACACCCATTTACTTAGGAGGAGGGCCCAAAACATCAAAATCACACGACCATGAATGCATGGGTCTTGAACAACCCTTTGACCTAGTTCAATCGCCATGATGAGAAGGCAATTGCTAGGGCTAGGAGGCACACAAACCTAGAGTGTGATAAGGTCAAAGTTGATTTGCAATACACACTTGAAGTCCCTAAGCCCGCACTTGATAAGTTAGCCTCTAGCCACATTCTTTAGCTTTTTGGCATGACTGCATGGGGTGTGGGGTTTATCCCTTTCAATGTGCAGCCGACGTGGAGTGTGATGAGGACCTTGTAGTTGTGATTCAAGTGACTCAAGTTGGATATGCAAAGGCACTCAAAAGCGTTTGGATGGAACACGACTAAAAGTTTGCATTTAATAAGACGACGCAACATAAGGAAATTGGCCTTCTTACACCATACCATGATTCAAAAATGATTCATGGTTGGTAAGTTTCTTATAATGCCATACTCAATTTTATTTGAATTCCAAGTTTTAGGTTTCATATGCAATATTTATTGTATTGTATTGTTTGTTTTAGGGTTCAAGGCACCACTAAGGAAGTGTTTGTGGCTGATGATGTGGATGCAACAATCAAGGGTATTTATGCAATAACACATTCATGATGCAAAGGTTGCATCAATGTGGTACATGAGGGCAAATGGGATCCCATCCCCTTCTAATAATGACACAAATAACCCATAATTTATCCCAATTTTGAATAAGGTGTTGTTTTGGTTTTCAAGACTTAGGGTAACAATTTATCTTTAAGGCAACCACATATTTACCATTATGACATGTTACCCATTTTAAGGTGGGGTTGTTTTGGATTTGGGCATTTTTTGCACATTTTTGCAACACATCACCCATGTTTATTTAAGGATTTTACTTTCATTTTACACCATCTTATGTTTCTAATTAGATTTACATTCTCACGTATTCTTATATGTATGCTTAATGAAATTATCAAAAAAATGATTTTAATCTTGCACTTAAACCAAAAAACCTTTCTTTACCCTCAAAAATTAAAAGTTCAAACCTAGACGGAAAGTAATACCTTCATGAAGGTATTATATAAACACATGGATTGGATTATTTTGGTCCAGGCTATTGGAAGGGTATTGCTTATGCCTAAAATTACTCAATGCATATGCAATAAGATATATAAAAAACCCTTTGGGTTCCATCACATATCTATTGAAATATGGAGGGGTATTACATAGCCATACCAAAACCTAGAAGGAAAACAATACCTTCTTTAAGGGATAATTTGTAAAGATTATGGGCAAACATGATTTTGGTTCAAGGTATTAGAAGGGTATTGTTCATGTCCAAAACTATTTAATTCACATGCACTACCCTTCTCGAAGTAACCCATGAAACCTTTGGGCTCCATAACATATCTTTTGGAATTTACATAGAAAGTTTAGGGCGAATTGCGAAGGCAAGTGCAAGTCGGGAATCATGTGAAAGTCGAGGGTTTCGAAAGTGTGGCTAGGAGTTCACGAGTGGGCTGGAAGTCCAAGGCAAATTAACAACGTGGGTGGGAGTTGAGAGTTTGGGGGGAGTTAGGGGTCGAAGTTGGAGTTGAAACTCACGGGAGTGCAGCTAGGGGTCCATGAATGGGGTGGGAGTTTAGGGTGAGTTAGTAGTGCATGTGGGAATTGGGAATTTTGAAGTGAGTCCAAAGGTGGGAGTTGGGCAGGAGTTGAGGGTCCTAGGTGGGAGTCGGGAATTTGGGGTGAATTAGGAGGGCGAACGAAAGTTGAAGGTCAAGGTGAGTTAAAAACGCGGGTGAAAGTTGAAAGTCCAAAGGCAATGACTAAAACGAATTTAATAATAATGTTGAATGATAATGTCCATATTTTGAGTCAATTGACAAGGCAAATGATTTAAAGGTTTTAAGACTTGCCTATTATTATGGCCATTGATAAGGTTACTACTTTAATTTTGTTATTGCAAAATTTGTAGGGGATATGGTGTGATAATGTCTTGATTTTGAATCAATTGATTAAGCAAATGAAGCCCCTATCATAACAACATCCATAATTTTGTTGTCAAATATTATCAAGGTTTTTTTTTAGATGGTCAATTCCTTCTATGACAAATGATGAAAATATTTTTTTCCTAACAGAAGGATTCATGGGCTAGTTGGTTCCTTGAGACAAATTTTGTGTTACATGCATGCCTGAAATGATTCAAGTGATTAAAATTCAAAAATCATAAATGATGCAAAAACCCTAAGGAAAGATGATGCATGGTTTAAAAATGGAGTGGTGGACTCAATAAGAAATGTATGGGTGGGTGGGTTTTCACCATTTTTTGCTAATAATGATTTTCCACTAGCTTAAAATTTTGAACTTGGTTCATTTCAAAGCTTCCTATGCATGTGTAGCAGAACATTTTTGCAATGCACAATACAATAGAACTTGGCCTATTGCAACCCAAGCACAAACACCCTATGGTTTGAATTTTTAAAAAATTAATTGAAATAAGAATAAAATTCCTATGTCTCATGGTTAGTGGAATTATCACAATAAAATGACGGTATTGCATTTACACTTCAAGTTTTTGTTCAATACCATCAATGTGACCAATTTTGCATTACTTTTGCTTACTTGTTATAATATGGACATGGCATGATATATTGAACATGGAATAAGTATGTAAAAAAAAAATTGATTTATTTCATGATTAATAACATTATCACAACATAATGAAGATATTGCAATTACATTTCTAAACTTTGTTCAAGTACAACCTTATACCATCAATGTGGTTAATTTTGTAATACCTTCATTTAAATATATTAATTGTTTTGCATTGGTCCATTAAAGAATTATTGTTGTTTATGATGTTGAAAATGTTTTTCAACTATAGTTAATTTTTAATTTTAAAAAATACTAAGTTAAAATAATTAGGCAGATATTATATCTCTAGAAATGCAAAAAATAATAATTTCACACATTAATTAATTAATTAATATAATTACTTCAATTAAAATATTTCTAAACCTAAAAATTGATAATTTATGCATCATTTATATTTTTTGAATCATAATTAACCATTCGTTATTTCAAATATACTTCACACGTGTTTTAGGTTTAATAAAATATGAAGAAAATACATATTTTAATTCAAAAAGGAATACACATTAAAGTGTCACAAAATTAGTGATCAATATTGGCATTATTTGATATGTTAATCCCTAAATTTCAATTTACATAGAATAAATATTCAATTACATGCATTAATTAAATATATAATGTCAATAAATTATTTTTTGGAATTATTATATATTTTTAAGAAAATAAAAAACATCATAAACAAATTGCATTATACATAACAATGGGTTTATATACATTAAATTAATTATTACATTTACATTTAATATATATATTTATATGTAATGAATCCTTATCTTATTTTAAATAAATATGAAGATATTGTATGTATTGAAATGAATCAAAATTATAATTTCTATAACTTTGTTGAAGCTTTTCCATAACCTTTTACCGTCAGTGTGTCAAACTTTGCATTACCTCATTTACTTGAATCAATATGTATGGCATTTTGGAATACCCCAAGTGGGTTGTTATAGCTGAATATTACAAGGTAATTAAATTTTTTTGGACATGAACAATACCTTTTAAATGGCCTAGGCGAAAATGATTAAACCCATGTGATTTTACCTCTAAGTTTGGTAGGTTTATGCAATACCCCACTTAGTGTAAAACAATATGTGATTGATCCCAAAACATTTATGGGATATTGGATAAAGCTATTGCAATTTAATTCCATCCTTCTAGCCATGAACAATAGTAAACTAACTTAGGTGGAAAATAATTTAGCCCATGGTGTTTTACATAATACCCTAGTTAGGGTATTGATTTCCCTTTAGGTTTTGGTAGGGTTATGTGGTACCGCACTTAGTGTATAAAGATATGTGATTGACCTCAAAACATTTTTGGGTTACCGGATACATGTATTGCAATTTAATTCCATCCTTCTGGCCATGAACAATACCCTTTAAATAAGTTAAATGGAAAATGATTTAGCCCATGGTGTTTTACAAAGTACCCGAATTAGGGTATTGATTTCCATTTAGATTTTGGTATGAGTATGTAATACCCTACTAATTATCAAAAATATGTGATTAACCCCAGGGCATTTTTGGGATACCTCAAAAGGGGTAATACAGCTTCACTTCATCCTTTTAATCATGACACTACAAGAAATCATGATTTTTCAAAAGGTTCAACTTGACTAAAATGTATACATTGATAAAAAAAATGTTCATTTTGACTAAAGGCATGGGGCATGAAAAACACATGGTTCTTTTGACTGCAGTGACAATTTTGACCAACTGTTAACTTGTACATATAGTAAAAAGGATAAATTTTTTAAATGGTCAAATTGGCCATATTGAATGGCCATGTTTAATCAATTTGGTCATATTAATTTGATTAACTAATTTACTATGGCTACTAAGCTACCTACCTACCTACTTACTTAACATATACCTACCTACTTACCTACCATTTATCTACTTATGTATTACTTACCTACTTACTATCTACTTACATACCTACTTATAATTTACATAAGTAGGTATGTACATTTAAAAACATAGGTAAATAAGCATGTGTACCTACCTATTTACCTAATTAGGTACCTATTAGTTCTTAGTTATGAAAAAGATTGAAATTGAAATGTTGTTGTACACATTGATAAAAAAATTCATAGAAGTTCAAGGAATCATGTTAAATGCATTTGGTATCATATTGTTTTACAAAGTAGTGGCATAATTTGATAGCCAAGACATTAGTGTGGAGCCAAGGAGACCAAGGCTCAATCCCCTTTACCAACATATATTATGTGGAATATGTATATTTGTATATATAATTTGTACATGTGTGTAAATGTATAATACTTGGGTGGGTTGTGGATAGGTAGGTAGGAAGCCATGATGGGTAGGTAGGTACTATTTATTTATTATTTACATTTTTATATTTACAAATTGAGCTTTTTTAATTATTATTTTTGGCTACCTAGTTTTTTTCCCAATTTGATTAGTTACATATACCATTTTATGGTCAGTAAAAAAAATCACTAGTCAAATTGGATGTGTTCAAATTGACTTGTTTAGTATGACTAAATGGTCAAATTGACCAAATGTCAAAATGATTAGTTTTTCGTTTAATTTTTTAATCATATAAACCATGATTTTTTTATAGTATGAACAATACCTTTTCAATAACATAGGCCAAAATGAATTAGCACATGGTGTTTTACAGAATACCTCAATGCGAATATTGCTATCCCTTTAGGTTTTGGTTTGGTTATGCAATACCTTTTGTAGTGTCAAATGATAATTGATTGACCCCAAAACATTTTTCAAATATGTCAAAAGGGGTCACATTGCACCTTTATGGATTACATAGTGTGGGGTATTACACTTGAATTGGATTTTTACAAGCAAGAAACTTTCATTGTTTTGTGCATTACTTGGAGTTTTAGATTACTATATTAGTTGCATCGAGTTGTGATTAACAATTATTCACTGATACATATTGGTTACCTAAACTTTTGGATATTATTTTAATGCATGTGTTACAATTTCTTTTCCAATGCAAATTATGCATAATTCAATTGGATTTGGTGAATTGGTGTAAAGGGTTAAGTATAAATGAAAATTGAATCATATATATATTAAGTTCAAATATAGGTACAAGTGTCAAACCTTTTTTTATTTCATAGTTCTCTTTTTACAAGTATCTAAGTGCTCCATCATTATTTTGTGCCAATTTTTCATCTAGTTGACAAAGTTCCCAAAACCATCATCCACCCAACGAAATATCATTTCCAAGTGCATGGGTTTCTAGACTTGGGCCAAATGAAGGTGGTGAATGTTTGATGTAATTCCTCGAAGAAGTGATGTTTCATGGTCGCACAATTCAATGTTAGCACCTATGGTACATTTTGTCGTGATCTCCGCCATTGTTTCATGCAAGTGGGCTAGGGCTCGATCTATGGGGGTGGATGAACCTTCTAGCAAATTGACATTATCAAAACAACTATCCTCATCCATGGTCGTAAGCCCCTTAATGTTGACAATGCCAACCTCATCAACTAGATCTTGGTTGCAACCTTCATTGCCGGACGCACCATCATCCAATTGTAAGTATGTTGGGTTAGCAAACATGCATTTCAAACCATCATGGTGAGTTCCATAATATGTGCTACAATACTCAATGATATTTTTTATTGTAAGGTCGATACATGTCAATAGAATAATAATTGATGTTTGCAAAAGTTGTTATGCAATGCCCATTCGCAAATGCAACTTGTGTACTTGGTGAAAGGGGCGCGGATTTTGTAAGTAACACCATGATGGTGTTGGCTTTGCACCCGCCAAACATCATCACCATCATCCCCCTCAAAGGTAGGTGGGATCACCTTGATGTTTGAAATCTAATTAGCTTTGTCAACATTTGCCAACGCAAGTCACACCATGACTTTGTTTTTTATGAACCCTTGCTTTTTCATCTTGGCTTGGTGCATATAATGTCAAGCCGTTGTTATGGTTAGCCTCCAGACTAACCAATCAATGCGGTGCCCCTTCAAACCTTTGGTCTTAACAGAGAACCAACATTTTTAGAGTCATGTGATAAGACTTATGTTAGCTTGTTTGTCTTGATTTGAGTGTAGCACTCGAAAAAGCCCAACCATCCAAAGCTTTGCATGGACATGCACAATATACTTTCAACCCATGAGGTAATTCAAATATGTGTGAAAAATGAACATTCAACTTGCAATGCATCCATAACAAAAAAAAATTAAAAACATGCCATACTTGGAAAGGGGACCCTTTACTTATTGAGTTGGCAATAATAAGCCCAAAAATATTTTTTCCAAATAACACCAGGTTGTAGGTTATCAAAACTCTCCACCACCATCTCCCTTCCCACATGCCTTGATATCATCAATGGTTTCATTTGGGTTGATGGACATGAACATCAACATGTGGAGGCGATCAAGTACTACATGCCTCATTTCTAAATCCTTGATTTTTTCTATGGAGTGCAAGCGCCATGCTTTCAACACATGCCATGCACAAAGAAAAATTGGGACATGATCTCAACCCCAAACAATCCTACCATGGTACACCCAACATCAATGTGTTTACCATGAACAATAAGTATGTTATGAAATCCCCATGCTAACATTGGGTCCATATAAACTCTTTCAACTTGTGAAACACACATGGAGCATACATCGACATCTGTGATGTGGACCTTGGGTCACATGCACTGTGAGCAAGATTTCCATTGGCTCAAGTGTGAGTTTGATGGTAAAAAATGATTTCCACCACATTTGGTCATGTGTAAAGCCTCTTGGTGGAAAAGTGGGCCAAACAATCGCACTTGATTGACCTCATGTGATTGGGGTCTTTGTGGTGGTCCTCTAGCCCACTAACCACATTCATATTTACAAAACATAGTTTCCATTCAATCAAATCAAAATAAATAAGAATGATTAATCTTATAACTTGCAAAAATGACCAATGGAAAGAGTTTTTAGGTTTTGAAACCATACTAAGTATGTCCAAGGTGATTCTTTTATTGTTGATTTGTTTACATTTTCTTAAGGGGACAAATTCTTGAAGATGTTCCACTTGACCTCAATTTGCATATCCCTTTGTTCACCTTGCAAAAACTTAGAAACACGAGCGTCGGGGATGTATGCGATTTTAATTGCCACCTTGTTTTAACCTCCATGCCTAAACCCATCTTTCCACACCAAGTCCACATTAAAAAAAGGTGACTTTGCTAGGTTTTGGATCTTGATTGATTAGGAGAATGGAGTTTGCCCCATGCTTTGAATTGTTGAAAAAATAACCATGTAGTAAAAGTCCTCAACTTGTGAAAACCCATGGAATACCCTCACAAGTTTACAAATCGTAATAACCTTAATCAACAAAGCCATTAAACCCTAATCAACAAAACCCCTAAACCTTACAAATGAACTTTACCACAACCCAAAAATAAGCAATAGTTTACAAATGGAAAAGAAAATCACACAATTATCTTATGGGTATTTAGTTTTACGCCAAAAAAATAATTCCCTATCCTCCTAGAGACAATCAATTGAATATATGTAGGGCTTTCAATCAAAATGTGCAATACCCACATGCAATTGATACTTCCATGACCATCATATGCAAGGGGGAACAAAATTCCTTAAGTAAAAAAAGAAAAAAAGAAAAAAAAAAGACAAAAGGAATTTATTAAGAGAGAATATCATACTATTGATGTTTAAAGGCAATGCCACTAATGTTCAATGAGGTTTTGGCTTTATATGAAAACACATCCATGGATAGATCAACATGGATGTCATTAAAGAAATAATCATTAAACCCTAAATAGCTCCAATGGTGGATGCCATGAACCATGATAATTTTAAACAACTAACTACACATGAACTTAAAAAATAAATACACATAGTCATTATTGAAGCCAAATATTCAAACACAAATTAAATGAAACCTCATTATAACCACTAACTAAACCCTAATTTGGAGAAATTAAATGAAACAAACAAATGAAGGGAAGACATGGTGTGTTTCTTACTTTTTAGTTTGGTCTATTGATGTGAGCATTTTTCCATTCTCTTTGAGACAAAAAGGAAAAAAAAAAGTATTGTGGCATATATGTGCAAATGCCAAATTCCCCTTCAAAATCCATATTAGGTTTGATTTTAATTAGGCTTAAAAGGTGCAAAAATTCATAAATGTTTGTTGTTTCCATAATCCAAAATTCTAAAACCATAGTGGTAAATAACATAAATAATTGTAGAAACAAAATATTATTAAATCTAATCCACATTACTTAAATACACCATTAAAACAAGCAAATTAAATTGTTTAATTTAGACCGAATTTTTTAATAAACATCTATACAACATGCATTAACTATGATGGCTTTGCAATACCCCCCATTGTGAAAAACACTTTCGAAACACAACTTGTAGTACCTTCATTGGGGGGTTTCACATATTTTGGATTTTCAAAAGATTTTGCAATACCTTCAAAACACACTAAAACATCATGTTTACAACCAATGTTTATTGGCAATACCCTTACACATGAAGGTGACAAATACTTTAATCGTGCCTTTATTAATTTGCTTCAATGAACAAGACCAAATTCCATGCAATACTTTCATTTTATTCTCTCTTCATCGTTTTTGATTGTTGGTGGTCTATTGGAATGCCAACCAAGTAGGTGGGTGTAGCCATGTAAATAAGGTTTGGTAGTTATCTACTTAGAGTGTTGGTAAGTAGATAAATAGATGGGGGTGGGTAGGTGGGTGGGGATGAAAGTAGCACATTTTAAATTTATAGGTGAGTAGGTAGATGGGGAAGACTCTACTTTATAGGTGAGTAGGTTGGTGGGGGACAGTGGGGGGTATTAGGTGGGAAAAGTTTCAAAAGAAAAAGAAAAAGAAAGTGGGAGGCGGGGAGAATATAAAGTTCCAAGAAAAAAAACAGAGATCAGGGGGGAAAAAAAACTGGGATCAGGGCTGATCAGGGATAAAGAAGGGCAAAGAAAAAATGCCAACCTGTGATGGCACAGGGATAGAACAAGTACACAGAATGTTCCCGAGAGGAATATTAGGGGTCAATAAAACAACAAGCATTTTTGCTGTGTTGGGGAATTTGGAAGGTATCCATTGGAGTATTTCTGGTGGCAACAAACTCTCAAGTATTATGATAGACTACGGGAGTCCACACCAGATTGTTTGTTGTACTATGCTTACCAGACCCAGCTCCAGATGCTCAGTGTGCTCAATGATAACCAATAGTGTTGGCTTCGGAACGTGCAGTTATGGCTTGACGACCAAGGGGTTGGGGTTCTCTATACTAATGTCAAGTGTGCTGTAGCAAGTGCATAGGCTTCCTATCTAGAATCCACTTATGGTGAACAGGCCAGAGCCAGAAGTAGTAGATTACGTACATACTAGCTGATGAACGTGAGTTGTACAACAAAATCTAGGTATTCATATGCACACCAGAGTTATTTGCAAGCGATCACAAATGTTCAGCTCAGACAATCTTTGTCAAGGTTCAGATGCTCCAACCATCGTTTGGAGGTAGAGTGTGGCAGGCATGCAAAGTCTGAGAGGGTACCGAGGAAAGATAGGGTTTGTCGCCTATGTCCCCTCGGAGCTGTTGAGGATGAAGACCACCTGCTGTTAGTGTGCCCAGCTCACCATGACATTCGACGCAAGTTTGATCAACAGCTAGGGAAATAGTTGACTCCGTGCAGCTTACTGCCTGAATTGATGCATTCGGCTAATCAGAAAGCGGTAGCTTTGTACTTAGTTTCTTGCCTAGACAACATGAGTGTTTTGCTCAAACCAACTAGAGAATCCTATCAGTGCACCATCCATCCACGTTGGTGCACTGGTGGGTGCTGGTTCACTCTGGCCCAAACAATGGACTACTTTTTTGGTATGTAAGAGATTCCCAATGGGTAATCAGTATGGCCCTGCAAAAATATTTCACATCCAAGTTTAGTTATTTAATTATTTCCAACCCCACCCATAAAACTAAAACTGGGACCGCAAATAGGTGGGAGACTACTAATAGCAAAGCACCTCGACCAATCATTATGATTGGCAAACAGAAACGAGGAGCTGAGGCCAGATCATATCTATTACTCTCTTCTCTGCAAGCAGAAGGCCTTGGCTGTGCTGTTTAGCAGCCTTAGCAAACCCATTTTGCTGAGCCAAACGGACATGTTTTGAATTTTCTTCATCCAATTTTAATTTGCGTTCAGATACTGAGCGCTGATGGAGTTTCTCTAAGGTAACATTCTTTACCAAGACCCCAGTATCCAATTCAAGAAATTTGTAACCAAGATATGGCACATGGATTTGCAACTCTCAAATCAAGTTGGCAAAGTATTCAAATTGTGCTCACAGCACCAGGGGCATGGTTGGATCTTCTCCAAATCCTTGCAATAGAACCTGGTAGTGGACCATGCTTACCCTTGTAAATGTAGCCCTTGCTCTTCAGTTCATTTAACATTTCATTGGCTTCTAACTCCTTTCCAGCACCTATATATAAGTCAACAACAACACTGTACAAGTTGCCATCTAATTCCGAAAATGTTTGTAGTTCCTCATATAAAGCTAAGCCTTCTCTAAAGTAAGCTCGGTCTAGATAAATTTTCATCATTGTGCGGTAACAGGCAAGATCAGGCATTAATGCTACTGACTTCAATTCTGCAAATATGCGTTCTGCTTCTTTAACCTTCCATGCTTTACCATATGCCAAGATAACCCCATTATAGTGTCGAATGTCAGGTTGAATTCCCTGTTCCCGCATTCGGTGTAGTATTGCTTCTGCTTCAACTCCTGCATTTTCTTTAATGTAGGCAGATATGAGCAGAAGATATGTTACAGAATTGGGAGGGTGGCCTTGTGCTGTCATTTTTTCTATGAGAGCTTCCACTTTGTTGAAAAGTCCAGCTTTAGCATATGCATCAAGCATATTATTGTATGTCACCTGACCACCCACAATGAGCCTCACTTTAGAACATGAAGCAAGCCTCCCTTATTATCAGTTGATAGGTGCCTAGCTAAAAAGAGTGGACAAAACATATTCCATGACTGGATGTTGGGATGGCTGTGCAGAAAAAGCAGGACAAAATTTTGGTTAATAGAATTGGGGTAGATGATATTGTTTACCTCAGAAGGTTTTAAACCTTCCAGCTGCATTTGGTGGAAGATGTCCGCTGCCTCCTGATATTGGCCTTCCTCACAACCCAGCACCCAAACCCAGGATCAGCCAAAATGAAGAGTTCGATACATCACAGCTCACCAACTCTCTACTTTTCAGTTTAAAGTTCGGAACAAACTGACCTATGAAATACCAGGTTATGGAAGCAGATCAGATATAAATAAATGGGGGAGAGGAGAACAACCTGCAGTGCCATAACAGTGTATCATGTGGCTGAAGGCCATCTCATCAGCACCCTGCTCTGTTTCTCTGATTGCTTTAAACACTGCTGCAGCTTTGTTGATTTCTCCAGTCTTCTCAAAAACACTGTTCTCCAATTGAAAATACACTTCACCTTTTCATCAGCAAGAAAGAGATACATAAATTTCTTTTGAGTCTATATGATCATCATACAGCACTTTCTAATGCTCTATTTCAGATACAGGCATAATTGCATACCTTGAGATGTTGTTACCTGATTAGAGTGCAGTACGTTTGCAAAGATGGTTCAACTCCAGCCTTTTCCATTTCTTCAAAGAGATCTAGTGCCCCTCTCAGCTTCCCTGAACCCAACAAAAGCAGGTCTACTCAGCTTAACATAATTTTACAATTACTGTTTTATGGGAATGATCTTTTCTAGTACCTGTGAAAATTTCAACAGTGAGGTTACAACAGTTGGGTAGTTTTGGAATCTCAGGAGTCCATTAACAACAACCCATCAGGCTGAAAGAAAAGCTGTGCAAGTCCAGCCCATTACAGACCTGCCTCCAGCTTGGCTTTCAGCATTGTATTGTAGGCAATGGTATCGAGCACACAGCCTGCCTTCCTTGCCTTCTCAACCAATGCTGCTGCATCCTTGTGTAGTCCTGTGCACAAGACAGTCATACCATTGTTCAAAACTCTCCCCCTGGTCACATGCCTGTAACAGCATTGGACAAATTCACTGACTACCTGCTCTGCTTCATTATTAAATGTAGATCACCCTGTAGTGATCATATGGTCAACGTGGCAGTAGGAAATGTATAGTAAGGATATAACATCATCACCTTCTTACAATGATCCAAATATTTGAACTTAGACGGTCAGATACAAATCCTTGACCTCTGGGTAGAAGATGAAGTATCAAGTTCATTAAGCATATTAGATTTAGCTTTATCCTGATTGGATCCATCTTAAATTTGAAAGTTATGGTGTACCACAGGTGTTAGATTGCTTGTTGAGAGAGGGATTAGCTCCTGACACACCTGCTTTCGAATAGGCATTTACCATGGTGCTTACAGTCACATCATCATAAGCCATCCCCCTCTTCTCCATGTCCTCAAAGATCTGTACTGCGTCCCCAATTTGTTTGCATTTTATGCAGACACCAATCATAGTGTTGTGAATATATAGGCTTTGAGGTGCACTCCTTTGCCACAGGGATAAGAACAGTTCTTTTGCTTTCTCATACTGCCCTTTCTGGCCATATAAGCTGATCATGAGAGCTGCTGTCCCATCCTCAAGAATTTCACTTCTGTGACCAATGCACTCATATAGGCTCTCAGCTTCTTCAAATTCACCTGGAAATATAACCTTATTAGCCAGACTGCAACACCTTGTGCTGTTGGCAGTTGTTTTACTATTCTCCTTGCTTGGAAGAGGGTAACCATTGCCAATTTTTTCTTCATAATGTGGTGTTCACATTTGCAAACAATGTATCTAAATTCCTAGAGATGTAGCAATCCCTTTGCTTCAATATACTACATCTTAGGCACATGGGATGGAACTAGTTCTAGCAAAGGTTTAGCTCCCAGTTAATGCATCCCTCTGAGCTTAGCCAAATATATCTTTGGAAGTCATTACATTTCTTGCCATGGGGTGTTGTAGAGTAGGACAAGCTGGTTTCCATAACCCTTTCAATAAGACTTTGTGATGCTCTTGTTAATCATAGAGTGCAAAACAAACCTGCTTTCACATGCTTAGTTATAAGCTGATTGAGTGTTCGACTATCAATTTGCATTGCCTGGTCCAGGAGATTCTGCTTCAAAGTGAGTGCTTCCATATTTTTGCCTGCCCCTTCATACAAAGTTAGCATGGTACTGATTGCCACTCCATCTGCATTCTTCATGCTTTTGAATAGCATCTCGGCCTCTTGCAATCTTCCAACTCGTCCATATGCCTGCAAGAAATGAAAGCCATGACACTGAGCTGAGAAGCATGTTGGGAAGATTGCCAACATGAGATCCCAGAAAAACATAGCAGGCTTAAAAACTCTGGAAAATGCTCTTGCCTGCATCAAGGTTGTATTGATAATTTGGTCAGGTACAAAGCCCTCCTGCTCCATTTCTTCAACTACCATCTTTGCTTCTTTGACAAGACTAGCATTGCAGTATAGTTTGACTAATGATCCATAAAATTTTTCATCGGGAACCACACCTGCCTCTCGCATTTGGGAGTGCAAGCCCTGGGCTTCAGGAACCAACCCTAAGTTTGCATACATGTTCATCATGTTCCCATATGCAACTGCATCACCAGCACCTGCTTCAATAATATCATGGAACACTTTGGAGGCAAGAACAACATCCCCCTCCATGACATAACAGTGAAGAAGAGTCTTCCATGAAACTGGAGACATGGTCAGTCCCTTTTCTCCCATTTTTTCAAAAAGCTTCACAGCTTCCTTGTAATGACCAGCTTTTGCCCTTACATTAGCCATGACTGTGTAAGTCTTCTCATTTGAGAGAAGTTTAGAGTCAGCCATCTCTTTAAAAACCTTCTCTGCTTCGTCATACAACCCTGCTTTTCCATAGAGGTTAATAACAGTACAGTACACAACTTCATCTGGCAAGCACCCATTTCGCTGCATCTCAGCAAAAACTTCTGCAGCATTTGCATAGTCACCAGCTCTTGAACATACATTCATCATCGTTGTATATACATATTTGTTTGGGATAATGCCCTGAACCTTCATTGCTTGGAATGTGGCCACTGCATCTGAAAACCTGTTGCAACACATCCAGCTGTGAGGCTTTAGCTGTTGGAGCTAAATGTGCAGATGTAGCAAGAAGACATATCAACATTTATCAGGATTAGGAGTGCTGGGACAGTGGCGTGAGCCAAGGCTCCTTGTCCCAGTCTGATAGGACCAAAACAAGGATTATACCTGCTGAGCTTCCCAAACAGAGAAATTGCCATGTTATACATGATTTCATCAGGCTGATGTCCAGCTGCTTGCATCATCTGAAACACCTGCAGAGCCTCTTCAAACCGTCCTTCCTTCCGGAATACATTGAACATTAAGATACATACCATAGCACTGAGTTCCAACTTTTCCTCAAGTAAATCCTCCCACAAGAGAATTGCATCTGCAAATCTTTCTGCTTTGTAGAGTGATGCAATCAGGGTTTTGAAAACTGGGACTGATGGTATCAACCTCCTCTGTCGCATTGCCTCATAAAACTCAAGCATGTCATCAAAGTGTTGCCACCTTGCATAAGCATCTATCATGACCCCACCTGTCACCTCATCTGGCTCCACTCCAGCCTCAAGCATCTCAGAGAGTGCTTCTTCTGCAAGATTGAATTTTCCAGCCTGGCCATATGTTCTGAGAAGAATAGTGTAGGCAATCACACTAGGAGTGTATGGCAATTGCAGCTTCATCCATTCAAAGAAGTCATAGGCTTGACGCCATCCGCGTTGCTCTTTCAGAACCACACACATATCCCGGAATGAAAGCTTGTTGATGAATGGCTTCATTACCTACAAGGTAGGCCAAAAAGAAAAGGCTGAAAAATGGGCAAAAAAAAGGGCTGAAAAGGGGGGGCTTTGGGGCTCAAGGACTGAACTGAAATGTTTGTGCCCAACAACTACTTACCTCCAAGACATTCAAAGTGCTGAAGGTTGGAAATGTCCAAAAAGGGTCTTTCATTATCAAAGACCCCAAACATTGCAAACTTGTAAGATGAGAGGATGATGGAAGGAGCTGCTGACGTGGGAATAAAGAACAAGGCTTCCAGGAAGAGTTGATTTCCAAGACCAATGAACCCTAAAATTCAGGTTTTGAAAGAAGTTGGCAAACAATGCAAAATGCATGCAGTCCAGAGCAAGCAAACTATAGAATGATGGCTTGGAAACCTTTACAAGGAAAAAGTTGCAGGAGACAAAACTCCTCATTAGTCTTGCAGGAAAACAGTTGAAAGTTCTGACAACCTAAATCCTTTAAGCTTAAGGGTTTGGTAGCCTAAACCCTGGGCCAGAGCCGTTGGTGATTGATTTGGAGATAAGAAGGCCCCCAAGTAGAAATGTACAGACTCTGGTATCTTACAGCTCCGAGAACAGGAGAGCAATTGACACTGGGTTTAGGGTTTACGAAACCAAGTACCTGGCGCATGTTAATAGATTCTCGAGGCAATTGTGCAAGCTGCCGCACTGTAGAAATCGCATCTTCCACGATGCGGTTGTAGCGCCGGCGCCATCGCCACTGCCACTTCCCATCTGCCAGAAACTCCTCCATTTCTTCAGGGGACCTGCGAATCCATTTCTGGCCAGTGCTTGCTTCAGGTCCCTTGGACTTCCTCAAAAGCCGCTCATACTGTTCTCTCTCTTTGATCACCCGACGGGCACCCTCATCGGAAAGTGGCGGCCGCTCCCCTCTCCGCAATCTCCAATGATTAGGCGAATTCCCATCGCTGAGCTTCCACGCTTCTCGCCACGAGGACGCCCCCGCAACCACTCGAATCCCACGTACGGAATTCTCTTCAAACGGGGAAAAATGGAGATTGAGAGGAAAAAAGCCGCAGCGGCGACAGTTACAATCAGGCCCAGACTGGAAGTGTAGTCGTTTAAAGCTAGCTCGCACACTACTGCACCTTCGATTTCTTTTGTCGCCAGGAATGAAGAAAATGGTAGAATGATGCGTAAAAGAGTGAGGCAGGCCACGACGAGGACGCGGATGTGCAGCTAACAAACCTGCGTGAAGCTCGTCGGAGCCTGCACAGGCGAGCATGGTGCAAAAGAGAACTGCGGCGATGGCAGATTGCTACGCATGGGAGCACGAGTTCTTCTTTGTAAGAAACAGCTTTGTGGGTTTAGGTCTTAGGTAATTTGGCAGCTAGAGATTCATCCAGATTCATCCAGTTTCATCCGACAGATGGATTTGTCCTACCCTTATTCAGTTTGGTCAGGTAAAATTATTTCTGCATCAAGTTTAATTCATAATTGCAGGCCCTAGAGGCTCTTCTAAGTTTTTCGGTCCGAGTTCTCGGGCAGTAGAAAAAATCCTGGAAAGAGCCTCCAGGGTTGCTGCTATTATCCGGGATAATGAACAGGCAATTTTTTTCATTCATGTGAACAGATTTCATCTAACTTTCATCAGATTTTCATCCTTCAAAAAATCAGAGCACCAACCTTACGCATATCATAAGAATTCTTCCACTGTGTAAGATGCCTGGCAAATATTCTACCTTGCAAGGGACCTCCAAATTCAAAGGAAAACAAATTGCTCATTCTTCTATAAGTCCCTGAAACAGAATGCTTATAATGTTTTCATTGATGCACTTTGAAGAATTGTCAGCAAGTTTTTCAAAGAAGTGCTGTGATGCCCCCAGATCCGATCTATGAGTCGTAAGAACATCCATCTTCTTCTGCCTAGCAGTAAGCACCTGCATTATAGAGAATGAAGAAAAGTCCTGGAGAGCTGTTATGTTGTGCATAAACCCAGTACAATTCAGTTTTCGCATTTTTCATTGCAAGGTTCAGTTTTCAGTATCCCAAGTTTTCAAAGGTGGGGGAGAGATTGTTGCAGAACTAGTTGAAAGAACTCCATGGGAAGAAGATATGGTAAGAGGATTTACCATATGGTAGATACTTCAAGATGTGGTGTGGAAGAACAGGATGGGTGTCTGCATTCTATTGCAAGGGAAAGAGCTGAATTTCAAAAGAAAGCTAAAAAGCGACTGGAAATGTTGAAGTGTCAACGCCAAGGAAGATTAAAGATTGTGAGCAGTGAGAAGAAATGAGATTCATTCAAGCTCTGTTTTACATGTAGGAAACAAAGGATGAAAGTCAGGTTCTCAAACTCATTGTTTAATGTGTGTATTTGTAGCCTATAAAGAAGCGATGAATACATAGTTAATACTACAGAAAGTAGCATGCCATAAAATCCATGACAATTGGAAACAATAGAGGATCATGGTGACCAAAATCAATTGGGAAACACCAATGTGTTTTCAGAGCGAAACTCTCCCAAAACATGTAAAGTAATGAAACAGATGTAGTGTCACTTCCAGTGCAACCAAATGTCTAGTGGCAATTCATACCATACACCTCACCAAAAACTTGCAACATTCTTCCTCATAAATTGAGCCCTATATCAGTCATGAACCCCAGCCAGCAAACAGGAAACAGCAGTGCACAAATCAGGAAACAGAAATCATGGTCCAAACAGCAATGACAAGGGTCCACATTTCATATTCCAGCAAGGTTCAACCAAAACAATCTTTAAATTATCTAGCCCTGATACATTCACAAGATGCAGTTTCTTTGAATTCCTGTTTCAGCAACCTACCTTCAAGCTCCCACTTTCAACAACATCACATTACAGACCTTACAAAATATATACCTTTTGTGCTATTGAAGGTCTTGCTTGAGGTTTAAACAAAGAAGACCTTAACCCTAATTACCCCAACCCTGAGTTTTCAACCGGCTTCCAAGCGAAGATGGGTCCCTTCCCTTCAAAGCCTCAAACTCTTCTTGTCTAAATTGTAAACCCTAACAATCCGATAGCTAGGTCATTACACATCTTTGAACGGCGTAGAGAAGACGTTAGTATATCCGACAGAAGATCTTCGAATGGTCTACCGATTAACCAAAAGAAAATTGCAACGAACCGAATTCAATTGTCAGCAACAATTGTCGGTTGATTCTGTCCCTGGAATGGCAAATTTGCTGAAATCTATGCCTAAATTGAACTTCTTCTGCCACAATCCTTCAAATCCTGTCGATGTCCTCGTCCTCAAACTCGATGTAATCATCACCGCCGCCGTCTTCCTCCTCGTCCATACCCCCGGCTATACCCTCGTTGAGACGCACGTTCTCGGGCAGTTCTCCATAAGCCTTGAGCAGACGGGCTTCATCGGGCTGGTACTTGAGAATCACGTCGGCCTTATCGTCTTGGTAGTCTCGCAACCCGACCAAGATGATATCTCCCGACGCAATCCACACCTTCTTGTGCATTTTACCGCGGATGTGGCACAGCCTCTTGGTCCCGTCGATGCAAAGAGCCTCGCACCTGCCGTTACCCAGCATGCGCAGAACCTGCGCGTACTCCTGCCCATCTTCCTTGAACACGAGCTCGCGTTTCTCGTCCTCTGCTTCGTTCTTCCCCCTCTTCCTGTTTTTTCCTCCCTTCCCCTTGTTCTTCGGCATCTCTGAATGAATAACAAAACCCGACTTGACGATCACGAGACAGAAGAGCAGAAGTGGAGACGAAGAAGACTTATAAGAGACCGAAGGCGGCAGAAAAAAAAAACCTTGAAGACTGAAGGAGAGCGCGTGCGATGGTTGTCGACGTACAGTGTGCACGAAGCTCACCTCTCCGCGCGTGCCACAACAGCTCTTTGAACCAGGGTTTTCTTTTCCCACAGTTGCGATGTAGCTGAATTGGCGATCATCCAATAATACAGTTTAGCCAAATCTGGCTATATAAACATAATATGAAAGTTAAAAAGTTTAAGATTCCTTCATATTATGGCATTGTTATTAGGGTTACAAAATAAAAAATTGGTAGAACCAGCAGTAATGTCTAGTGAGTGCTTGAACTAGGAATGCAGAGAGAGTTGGAAGTTGTGGCAGAACTCCAGATTTTGTGGCGTAGCTAAAAATTTGAAGGGAGCTTGAAAATATTGTGATAAAATTGAGCTGCATTTAGTTGTGAAAGAGTGTAAATAAATTATTTTTTTGGGAAGTGGAGAGGGAGCTAAAAGTTCTGACAAAGCTGAACAGACTTGGGGGTGTTGTGCAGAATTTACATTGTGGATTGGAGATTTGGTATTTGTGATTAAGAGAGATGGCTAAGGAGCTGGTTGAAGGGATTACAAACTGGCTTGAGGCAATATTTGGCCTGTGTAATGAAGGAATTGGACATCAGAAACGAGTTGGAAGACGCCCATGCTTCTATTGAGGACTATGAGGCATTGTGGGGCAAGAACAAAGGTAATAATGGCTTCAAGGTTGAAACTTGTACTGATGCAGGTTTACTAGGTAGAATCCAAGATCTCTACCCCTTGGTTTACCAAAAACCAGAAATGACCAACAATTCCATTGCAGTATGTTTTGCTTGTGGCATACTTGCTGAAAGGGAAGGATTTACAGTTAGCTCGACTAGGTTTGCAGAACAAGTTTAGTCTATGGGGGCAAGAGGGCACAAAGTAAAGTCTACAGCTACTAATGGGAACAAGAAGAAATATGTTTCTGCTCTTTTGATTGCAATTGAGGTTAACATGCAACAAGAGAAAAACACAATCACTGAAAGTACAATTTGAGGTCCCTGCTCAAATTGGGATCAACCCATCTAAATCTCAGCCTCCCAATGCACCTCCTAAGCACTTTAATGTTACTCAACTTCTGGATGCTCAGGCAGAGTTGGTTACAAAGGTCAAGAGAAAGGTAAATGAATTGGAGGCACACAAAGACATACTTTCTATGAAAATCAAGCTTCAAGGTGCAAAGGTCAAGGCTTGCGAAGAAAATTTGCAAGAATCCATGGGCTGCGAGGGAAATAGTAAGCAATTGGAAAAATTGGAGATTCTGCCCTTACTGTTCTCCAAGGTGCTCTAGAGTTGGGGGATGGTGACATTGTACCAACCATGCAAAATGAGCTAGGTATAACTGCTGGAGCAGAGTCTCATGTTGCAGAAGCTGAGTATGGAAGGATTGAAACATGCCTTGAGCATGCCCGAGAACTTGTAGTGCAGGCTAAGATTCTTGCAGCTGAGGAAAAGGAGTACTTTGGACTATTGTCCAAGTACCATAATCTTGACTCACACATTTCATCAAAAACACAGATTTTGGAGCAACCCGTAAAATGCCATGCAACCTTGGTGAACTATTCTGTAAATGGAAATGGCAATAACCTTATCTTTTCTATCTCTAAACCCATCCCTCACATTTAAGGTGCACAACATTGGAGGCTGTGACTCTAACTATCACACCATGGCAGCCTTGTTTGCAATCACATGTTTCATTGCTGAAACATAATTGTTGCTTCTTGTGGTTGTACATACCATTTGTGGTGCTTGTGATTCCACATGCAAATGTCTCAGATGGTGGGTGACCTTAGTGTGGTGTAGGTTTTGACCTTGAATGATGCACAAGTATTGGATTCACAGTGATAGATATCATTGATGAAATATCCAAGCCACAACCCAATGTCCAGGTCAATTGTAAAAACAACTACCTAAGTGTAGTCTTGTTGGTTGCTTTCAAATTGTACTCTAGAGGGAATAGTCCCTACACATGTGCTTTAATCATATTAAGTAATTGGGATGTTTGGGTACTTTCTTGATGTTTTGTAATTTACATTTGTAATGGCATGATCACTACAACTTGAAATTGGTTGTTAAATCTCCAAGGTTGATTGAGGTGGATGCAAATGGTGTCCTTGAAGGCTTGCTTCCAAAAGTAATTACTAACGTGAAGACAAGAAAGAGGAAGTTTTGCACATTCTTGTTTTCCTTTTCATCCAATGCAGATGAATCAAACTAATCATGAAAGATAAGTTGGAGACTAGGGGGCTTGGACTATAATTTTTTCTTGGTTGGACGATGGGCTTTCTAGAAGTTTTATCTTGTGGGTGCATCTTGCAGTTTGTCAATTTTGTGGGAAGTAGCAAGGATCAATTTGATGTTGTAGCATTTTGTAGTATAGTGGGCTTTCATGTTAGCTTAGAAATGTGGATACTTGCAGATGGGTGAAGCACAATTGAATATGTACAATTTCTAGACATACTTGCAGTCCTAAAAGGGCATTGATACCAATGTGACTTTGCTTTCAAATTAAATGATTAGGATGTTAAAAGCATGTGCTAAGGTTTAACCTTATTTATCACCACATTGACATGGATTTCCAATGAAATTTTCATTGATTCACTTAAATGAATACTTAATTTGGAGCTTTCAATCAAGTTTATCAAAAGCTTTTCAAGTTATTAAATTGTCCATTGTATTTATGCACCTAATTTCAATGAATCCAAAGTTAATTTTTAAACATGATTTCTTAAAATTATGACATATGGCATGTCAAATTTTGAACTAGTTTGGTATAAGTGTCAAAACACATGAAGTTTTTGAAAAAATTAGTCCCTTATGCTTCTAATTGAAAATATTCATTTCAAATAATGGATTCGAATTTTTCAAAAAATTGACAACATATTTCCCTCAAGGATAGTTGTAGGAACATTTTATCTTCAAACATTTAATTCAAAACATCGACCTTTTATGTACTTCTTCAATGGACAATTTTAATTTTAATTTTTTTTTTAATGAATTATCTCAAACTACTATGATGTTGCAAAACCCCAACTTTTACATGTTTAGATACACATAGATGCCTTAGATGGTGAATGTTTTTCATTTTTTTCAAAAAATCAAAGTTTGGTGATATTAACACCATGTGTTGCATTAAGTTGTTTGTCAAGACTTTCGGTGTTATGGTCAAAATATAATGTGATAATATCTAAATCTAAAATATTTTTAGAGTTAAAAGGTTGATTTCATGTAAATTGTGATTTTATCATTCAAATTTCATTAGATTTTTATATCATCTTGGTGTGGAGTACTTTGTTAAAAGAATATGAAAAATTGTTATTTGGGACGATACTTTGGTGCACTCAATCATGCTTTCACCCAAACAACTTAACTTTGAATTAATGGCACATTTGAATGTTGAAGTGGCCAAATTTTGAACTTTGTCAAATAGTCTAATTTTGCACATCCTCACTTTTGTTGTACATCCATTGTTTGATGTCAATGTTGTCATGTTTGTTGAACCTTGGATTTTAACTTATGCATGAGTTACAACTTGCATAGATATCTGCGTATTTGGTCTTTAACATAGAAGACAATCAACATTAATTTTTTGAATGTGTTTAACATCTGGAGGCTAATCAACAATATTGAAACCTATATGACTTTTCATCTTTTCATCTTGATAATCATTCTCTCTATGTCCCATGCATTCCAGCCATCTATATTGAACCTCTTAATGCCACCCTATACAATGTAGAGCTTCAATATTGATACCATCTAGTCTTTATTTGATATGTTTTGAAAATTTGCAAATCTTATGCATTTAAGCTCCAATTGCACGTAAGAGTACTTTCATCCAACCCTCTTGACACACAACACTTGCAAATAATGTGAAATGAACGATATTCTTTTTCATACAAATTGTATTAAATTTGGTTTAGTTGTTGATATCTTTGAAAACAATGGAGAAACTATTGTCCAACATTTCTTGAATACATACATAGAAATTGATGAACATCTGATGAATTTCTGGTGTTTCAGTCTGAGTTTTCTCAATGTACCTACCACAATCCAATATCAAGGGTCATCAATGCAACTAACAGGAAGACATTAAAGTAGCCAAGGGTCTTAAATGCAGCCAGTACCAAAAGTACAAAACAAAAAGCCATCTTCCAACTCACTTCTCAGCTACAAATAAAATCCAAGCCTCCCACTTTGCTTGCCCATTAAATAACTCGAAACCAAAAGGAGATATGAAACATTAGTTTTCGGAACCATAAGTTATATGTTAATATTGCTTCCCACCCATTGATGAGAAGGGGTATTACTTGTCTCAACCTTTATCTTCGAACATGTCCCAAGCAAGCTGAGTATGAATGGTGTCTTATCAAATCATCATGTGGGGGTAATAGAGTATGATAAGAGAATTACGGCAAGGTTAGAGAGCATCTCCACCATTGCCGAGTATGTGGTGGCCCTGTACTGGAAATCTTGGATGTGTAGGAGTCATGTCCAGTGGATCCACTTGAAGACTAATGTGACCTTGAAAATTGCACAGCTTCCAGGGCTCCTCCAAGACTAGTATGACCCTGAAAAGTGCACTGCTTCCAGGGCCTTGGAAGAGTCTAATAATTCGAGTCAAACCACATTTATTGACTGCTTCCTGTTTTTGATTGGTCCAAGTGGGTTGCTATTAGTAATCTCCCACCTATTTGTAGTCCCAATTTTAGTTTTATTGATGGGGTTGGAAATAAGTAGATAACTAAAACTTGAATGTGAAAAATATTTTTGCAGGATCACATACTGAGCACCGCTGGAGATTCTCTAATACCAGCCTGGTCAGTTTCTGGATACCAAAGATAAGTCTGTATAGGGGGTTCAGTCTTTACACCTGCCCAACACTGGTGCTAAGTGCTAACCCAAAGAGGTATCCACTCTTCCTGTCAGTTTGATTGACTCACTCCATCAGAGCAATTGTGCCTCACCCATGTTTACATATTTCTGCTGTTGGGTGTTTTATGAAGTCAGACAGCAGGGAAGGATCAGAATTTGTGCCTCAGTGAGCAAGTAGCCACTATTACATACATTGCTCAGATTCAGTTCTGTAATGGTTCTGTTACAAACTGTTTGCAGGTTTCAGTCCAGATTGGGAATCTCTCCATGAAAGGTGAGTACTAATGTTCAAATCTGTGTCCTAATTTCGAAACATAAGTGAGCAAAGGAACCAGTGTCACTGCAATTTGGGCAGATATTTTGGCAACATTATCTGCAGTGAGCTTCAGCAAAAAAGTCTTTTGAAGTTTGTTGCTGAAGACAAATTGGATACTCACAGCTTACAATGGGGACTAGCTAGAGGTTGGGCTGGTCAAAGTATTCATTTCTATAATGATAGATGGTAGTAAAATCCAAAGGGGTCCCGAGAACATATGGTAAGAATTTTGTTCAAAGTCATTAATGTAATGAACATAAATAAAGCACCAAAAGAAGATATATTCAACAATTAGTCACCCTAATCCATTATAATCAGATGCATTGCAAAATATGAAAATTCATATATATGCTATATGATGATTTTCGCTTATACACCCTTCAAACCAATGACTTGCTTCAAAACAATGACCCGCCCTTGGGCAAGGGTAAACCTCAACTATAGAGGTAGGAGCCAGGTAGAACAAATAAAGGGTAAGTAAAAAAGAAAAAGAAAAGAGTAAGGTAATGAAAAGGGTGATAAATTTTGTTTTGAGTCAGGTAGGGTATGTATTTGTTTTGCCATATATCCATGGATATATCAGGGGGTATATGACTGACCAGCCCAATGCTGGTACAGAAGCTCTCTCTCTCTCTCTCTCTCATCATGTTGTATGGACTTGAGGACTGCAGCATGAACAACTCTTTTACATCTTCAATGATATCTTGCATGCCACCAGTAGTTATCTGCACAAGGCATATACATAAATACTAACTTATGTCGGACAGAAACTTAGTGTCAGCTTTTTTCCGAAGGCAAACTGTTGGAGACTATGCACAACTTCATTTGAGAACAGGAACTGGAGACTCTGGAGAGTTGAGTGATTCACCACCGACCCACATACCAAAATGAAGTAGTTTAATTAGATTACTACAAGAAGTTGTTGCATGCGATTCAGTAATAAATATATATATATACATATGCGCTTGTTAGGTGTTATCATCCAGCATGTACTGCATCAAAGGTCTGTGCTCCCATGAGGTGCTTGTTCAAAGGGAGGAAAGCATGGGCATTGGTTGGTTAGACTGGAATAGGGAACACACACTGGCCACCTCTCTCAAAAACATAAAGCACCAGCACAAGAAAAATACTTACTCTAATTAAGAAGAAGGGTAGTACAAGTAATGGTTTCTTGGAATTTCAAAATTCAGCAAAACTTCTTACTTTTTCATTCTCTCCCCCGGGGGGAGCTCTCATTTTTCCATCCATGTTCTTCATCATGGCCAGTGCTTTATGTTGTGTAAAGCCACACATATCAGGGTTTTACTGAAAGTTGGGACACCCCTAAGCTCTTGTTTTGAGGTCCCTTATTTCAATAAAGCCCTGGTCCTAGGGCTTTTACCCTATACATGTTGCTCGATGACCAAAGTGAACCAGCCCCCACCAGTGGACCATCTCTACTGGATGCCCCTTAATGGCTCAGTTGTGGATAAACCTCGATTGAGTTAATATTTGGTTTCACCTGTTAAGAAGTAGGTCCTATCTATAGATAGATAGGTAGGTAGGTAGGTAGGAAGGTAAGAAAATAGATGACTACTATGTAAGTATATGGTTTATGCATGCATAGGTAAGGAAGTGGGTTTTACCAGCTACTTACTAACACAACCCACTTGATTGTGGGTTGTTAGTAGGTAGGTGGTTAAAAAAGCAACTGAGCTAACCACCATGGTTAGCTAAGTACAGGAACCCAAAAGAAGAAAAAAAAGTTTTCTGACCATTTGCCATTCATCCTTGCAAGTTTTGTTTCTTATGGCTGCAAAGGTTCTCTGCCAAGGTCACATGACAAAGACTATCCAACACTGACTTGGAGAACATTTGGGAAGAGAACAGTTACCAACTATTTCCCTAGTAGCCTATTGAAGGGTTGTCAGCATTCAAGAGTTGCCTTGCCTTTCATGCATCACACACATGCTCATTGATCCAAAAGATGTGTACATTGCAGAGGGATGTCAGGATTCAAAGAGTTTGCCCCTAACATCACTTGCTGATTTATAGAAACATGATAGAATTGCCAGAGATGCAATAAAAGACTCAGAGTGCATTTCCCTGCAATTTGATTCTTCAGGCTTCATTCTTGGATATAACATGGTATGTAACTTTTATGGTTTGGAAGTGGCATTCCAATTAAAGTAGCAGTCAGTGTACAGGATGGGCAGTCCTCAGTCCCGGGAATCCTCCAGCAGGAGGAATAAATTGCCACAATAAAGTCTTCTGCTGGAAGGCTTTTGGTGGATGTGAGTAGCAGTAGATCTAGCTTGTAAATCACAACAATGTACACAGCAAAAATGACCATCAGTCTTGTGTTGTTCACAAATATTCCTTGAAGAGATATAATCACTATGTCCAAACTACTTGGCCAAGATAGAAGAGTAAATAGATGGTCAGAAGTGATCACATAAAAGTTGGCACATGCACATCTTTCATCAAGATCCTGCCTATTTCCTGCACAGATTCATCAACAGTAGCAAGGCTATCAGGTATCTCAAGATATCTCCAAGAAGTGTAAGAGATATATATATATATATATATGCAAATCACAATAAACATGGAATGAAATACTAGATATAGTATATACTTCAAGAGCATACAATGAAGAATTCTCAATTTCATGCAATCTGGATATAGATATACTTTCCCTACATGCATGAAATCAATCCATCTCTCCTTGGAAACTGTTCCAAGTTCTAATAGGCACACCAAGCAGTTGAACTTAATAACATAGGTAAAAACATGCAGTTAACACCAGAAAAGTTGCATCCCAAAAGGACAAGTCAAACTGAGATAAACACATACCAGGATACAATTGCTTGAAGGAGTGTTGGGGGTAATATTTGCTCCCAACACATATTAGTTTAAAATGTTGTGTCTTCCCCCAGAAACCCAGGCCTTTCAGTGTATACGTGTAATACTGCTATCAAGTTCAGTTAAACTTGTGTTTTTTTCACAAGTCAATCTGTTTTTGCTTCTTTGTTTGTTTGCTGAATGCATATCCTAGAGTTCAATCATCTTTGCACAAACAGAGACTGGCACCCAGCAACTATTTTTTCACACTCAGTACAAAACTCAAAGTAGCAATGTGTATGTGACTGGACTGGTCCAACTCAAAATTGGGGTTTGTGAGCCAATCATAGGCCAAGAAGGATGTAATAGAGGAGTGTGACTGGAAGTGCAACGAGGATCCCAAATATCACTCTGTCAGCATACAAACAGCACTGAACTGAATCAGAATAGATGGCAATATGGCTCTCCTGAGATTTGTTTCAGTAGCTACTATTCCACCTTAGTCACACTATTCCATCAAGTTTTAGGCTCTCAGCTGGAAGGAGAGAATAAGATACAAGTGCAGTCTTGTCTATTCCATGCTTGCAAGTTTTCCATAAACACTTGGTTAAAACATCAGGGTTTAGGTGAAATACACTACAATATGATTTCCATTCTGTCATCTGAAGACCTTGGTATCAAACATCAGAGTTTAGGTGGAATATGTAGGGAAAGAGTAAATTACCCTGTACTCATGATATCGGCATGTACATTATACTCCTTCGCAAATACAAATGGAACAATACCTAGTGGCAACGCTGCCTGTCTCCAACCCCAGCAGCAAACAGAGGAGTCTCTCAAGTTTTTAGCAACAGATTAGGCTAACCACCCTTGTCCTCCTTGAGGAAAATGAAATCTGCACCCTACTGGAGAAAGCTCTGACTGTTAGTTAGAGAAATCCTGGTATGGTGGTTCTGATGATTTCCATGATTTTTACAGCATTTCACATCCCATAGTGGACTGAACCTTAGTTAGGGTAGATCTACCATCTTTCCCTTACCTGCACAATTGCAACATTGAGGCTGACACCTCTGAGGCCAACTAGGTATGAAGCTGCTGCAAAGGCTCCAGGGCCAAACAAAAACCGGAGGACCATTCCATATATAGCCCGTGGCCATCCACAAACTATCACCCTGTCTTGAAGTCCCATAAATAGGCCTGCCATACCACCACACAAACCCATTGAACTCTAGTTGAGCACATCATTTGTGCTATCAATTTCATAGGGATCATCAGCACACAATATGTCATCCCAACTTACCAACTCTTCTAAAACTGCTCCTCATGTGTCTTTGATCTCATTGCCAAATTTATTGACCTTAACTGGAACACATCTGCAATTTTGTTACCAATCCTTGTCAAGAAAGAACAGAATGCCCATTCAATCAGATTGCAAGAGAGATCTTCCCATACCAAGACTGAACATCGCCATTCCGAGACCAGCATCAGACAGGATGTGCACAGAATTGTAGAGTATGCGCGGCATCTGAAAATTCCATCTGCACATCAATAAATAAAGCTCAGCATCAGAGCAGGATCGAAACTAACAAAATGTACTAGAGTTCTGTCAAGCCTTGAATCACTTCCAGAAGTTTCCACATTTCCATAACTTAGCTATGCAACAGGATTTTATTTACACATACCTGTAGGAAATAAGGGACCAGACTACCCCAATCAAGCTGGAATATGTATTAGGATTGCGAATTAGCTTTCTGAAGGTCATGACTGAGATGAGCTTGAGCATCACAGTTGGTGGTGGCATGTTTGACCGTTTTGATTCATCATCCTCAACTTTTTGTGTCAATTCTGCAGTTGAAGATGACCTAAAATTGCTGTCTAACCGAGGACCATACTTGTCTGTATCCTCCTCACCCCTGAATTTGTGCCTGTTCCCAAAACTGAAGTCATCATGAATGTACTCCTCATAAAGCTGCTGCCTTGCTTCTCTTGGACCTGCACTAAGAGAATTTCCACAGTCAGTTCCTGCATCTATATGTGTTACACATGTCAAGTCACAGTAAAGCTTGTCCCGACTGAAGTTCTTTCGTAACAAGTTTTCGGAGGCGATTGTCTAAAGTAATCAATCATCTTGGATTTCCAAGGTGGAGAATTTGTGTGCACACACACAAGGTAGATATGAAGAAATTCTACAAGAGAATGTCATTTTTCTCATACAAAGAGCTATGGCTCATGACACATGTGTGAGGTAAACTTTGTGGTTTCATCCAAATGTTACAATGTACAATATGTGGTGTCTATTGTGGCATCTAAATTACATTACAATGGCAAGTTGAATTATCACAAGTGTGCCATACATTGTATATATGTGTGCAGGGTTTTTGGACTGGGTTTGTCAGATTAGGAACACTTGCTTCTGCAGGTTGCTAAACAGCAGCAGGATTACAATTTTTTTTACTATCCTACTTGTTGTCCAGTACTCAAATCTGGCTAGATCCTCCTGTGGATGGTTGCCAAAAAACCGGATTGTAATGGATGAAATCACAAAGATTACCTCACACAAGTGTCATGAGCCAGGGCTGAAGCTTTTTTGTATGAGAAAAACCACATTCTCTTGTAGTGAAAGCAGCTAGCTCATCATACCTGTAGCATTGGGTGGAGCTTGGTATTGTGCATGATGATGAGAGTGAACAAACATTTGAACTTCTTTTGCATCATATTCCTGTGCATAATCAGGAGTATTGAATTCACACCCACCAAACACATGCAGCTGCCCTCCTCCTCCTCCTCCTCCTCCTCTAGACTCTGAGATGGGAGATGCATTTGCACTCCAAACAAACATGTGAAGCTCTTTGGCATTCTCATCCACCAAGGAAGACGAGCTCACTAGTGATGCAGATGCTTTTGCAGAATGAGGAGGATCCATAATTCTCTTTGTTATCTGAGAAGATGTAAATTGCGGAGAGTAGTTGTTGATGCTGCAGGGAACAGCAGCAGCAGCAGCAGCTGCTGCACCCCCAGGCTTTGGATATGAGTACTGCAAGTAGTCCTTAGAGCTTTCCTCATTGAAGTTGGATGTTCGAGGAGTGATTCCTCGGGAAGAATCATGCAAGGAATAGACATCGGAGGTGGCTGTGACGTTGGACTGCCGATTATGATCATAAGCCGGAGGGCTGAATCTGCCCGCCTGCTGCTGCTGCTGCATCATCTTGTAGAAATCGTTCTGGTTGAAACTGGAATCACGAGGTGTGAGATTGACTGAGGAATGCAGAGAATAGATTTCAGCGCCTGTCAGATTGGAGGGCCGAGCTGCTGCTGCTGCTATTGTGTCTGCTAGTGATGTCAGGCCCAGAGATCTTCCCGAGCTCATTTGCATGCAGGCCGAGTGATCAGCTGCAATATGTACTCCTCCTCCTCCTCCCGCGGTTGACACAGATCTTCGAACTTTGACATGCAGTTTGCCGTTGTCTCCGATCTCAGTCTCAGTCAGTACTGGTTCTCTTCTTCCGTCCAGCGACATCACATCCGAGTCGACCTTGAAGGAGATGATCGAAGCTGCTGTGTCCGGAAACTTTCCCCTTATCAGAACCTGTGCAGCTCGATATTCATACAGCAGCAGCAACAAAGTATACCATATGATGCATTGCAGAACAACAGCTTGAACCGTGAGGTCGCCAGGACCTTCACCATACATGGCCGCAAGCAGCGGAGTTCCAACGACAAGGGTGTTGGGAATGGTGGTGAGTACGAAGATGGTGATCAGCCACTCCAGCTTCCCGTTCCGCCAGAAGCGAACCCAGATTGCTAGCACCAACAGGACTGCCAGCTTCGAAACTACGTCAGCTGCAATGAATCTGAAGTTCATTGTGTAGGGATTGTTCTCCGCGATGAATTGGAAAGAGAGCAAGGGCACGGCGAAGATGGAAACGAACCTGTTGATGCCTCCACATTGCGGCGGCGACAGTACCCCCCACCATTTCACTGATCCGTAAGCCAGTAGCATTGCTACGTACAATGGCACCACTGCACTCATCACACTGTACAGATCTCCCCAACTGATCATCTTGAATATGAGATGATGATGATGATCATGCTAGTCTTCGTGATCACGGTATCAAGATCTACAATCCAGCAGCAACAAGGATCGTCGATCGGCAGTCATGGGTTGCTAGAAAACTTTGCTCCTAGACGCTTGACGCCGTCTCCTTCAGAATCCTCGATCTGCTGCTCGTGTAGAAGAACCAACAAAACTAGAGAGACAGCAAGTCTCAGTGTCCAGGTTGTCTTCAGCTCTGAGATGATCTTGACGTTGGTAGCTGCAACAATGGATTGAATCTAAGGCGAAATCTCCCTCTTGGATCGCTCCGATTTTGTGAGCTACAATGATCTAGAGCAGCTGCGAGCGAGAATTATTGCTACAGCAGTAGTCCTATCCAACCGTGAGGTGGAAGAACTACTGTTTCTTCTTGAGCTAGAATTTGGTCCTCGTCTTGAGCTCTACGTCGAAGAAGCATACTTCTTCCCCAAGGTGGTGCTGGCATCTTTGTCGGATGCAACTCCGATCTCCTCAATACGACCTCGATACACTAGCTGGGACTGAATCCGTCAGCCTGCAGCTCGAACGTTGTCGCCATAGCCTGATCTGCATTTCTCGCCACGTACTGCCCATCAAAACGATGCAGATCTCGAACCTTCAAGCACTGATCAGACTAGTTTCACTTCTCAAAGACTGAAATTAATATTCGCTTCGACTGCAACGAGCTGGAGCTTGGCGATTTTCCTTTCCTGCACGGAAAAAAAAGAAAAAAAAGAAAAAAAAATTATAGAAGAGATCGGACATTATACTCTCAAAAGCTGCACAACTAATATATCTTACCAGCAGCTGCAGCAGAGATTTCAGTACCGATCATCTGCAACCTTGCAACTCAAGATCAAACCAGCTTCCAGAGTGCTGCTGATGCCACAAGGAAGAATCCTATTCAACTGAAGTCCTTGTTTGGCCCAGATCATGCTGCACGGATCAATTGTAGATTAAAAAATACAAATCTTGAGCATCAAGGACTAGAAGAGCTCAGATCAAGAAGGATTGGAGGCAGTGAGAGCCTGGAGGGAAGGAGTTGTTGTTGTTGTTGTGCTGCTGGTGGCTGCTGCAACAGCAACAAACAATCAACAGAAGCAACAACAGCTTCAAAAGGAGCAATGCGCAACAGCAGCCTCTTTCCCGACACCCACTGCTGTAGGCATCCTTTTACCCACCGTATATTTCTCCATTTTAGCAGTCCTCTGTCTTTTAGTCACTGGGTCTTCAATTTTTACCCTACGGGCTCGCAAACATTATTAGTCCAAATTATTTGTTTTTCTTTGGCTCATTGGGTCCCTTACATTAATTATTTTAGGCTACCCATGACTGATGTTCAGCACAAAAAGTGTAGCTGAAAATAAATAAATAAATAATTATTGATATTTTTTTGGAAATCTTCGAAAAATAAAAACCATTGGGATTATTATTACAAATGCACAACACAAGATGTATTTTGCCATACTTATTCCTCAACTGTTGAAATTCTAAAAAATTAAATTTGAAAATTACCAAACCTCATTTTCTAAAATAAATAATTTGTTCAACAAATAAATGCTGAACATTGGTCTTATAGGTACCGTATTCTCTATTTGCAGCCCTTTGTATTTTGGTCACCATGTTTTTAGTTTTTACCCTATGGGCTCCCAAACATTAGTCGAAATTATTTATTTTTCTTTGGCTCACTTGGTCCCTTACATAATTACCTAACCTACAACCAGTGTTTTTTTTTTTTCCCCCAATTTTTTCATGTTGCTCCGAAAGTGGAGATCAGCCACAAGAGGATTTAGCCAAATTTGGATACAAGACAACTATTTTTAAAAAAAAATCTAAGAATCCTATTACATGTTGGCAAACCATTAGAACCTATTAGCTAAATATGACAATTTCAAAAGAAGAAAGCTAAAAAATGACAAATTTTCCCTTGAAAAAAAGAGATCACTGATTACAACTGATGTTTAGCACAAAATGATTCATAAAATGGGTAGACCAAAAAAGAGAAAATTTTATTGACATTTGTCGAATTTTTTTGAAATTTGAAATAATTGGGTTACTATTCCAAATGCATTAACACAAAGCGTATTTTGTATACATATTTCTCAACTATTGAAATTCTGAAAAATAAAATTTGAAACTGTTGAACGTTGTTTTCTAAAGTAAATAAAATATTTGACAAACAAATGTTGAATATCATCTTATGCAGAATATTTTCTATTGGTAATTGTTTGTCTTTTGGTCACTGGGTTTACCCTATGATTCCATACCATCATTCAATTTTATTTTGTTTGGCTGGGTTCATTGCATAAATATCTGCTTCTTCATTTTGAATAAGTATTTTTTCTTGGTTTTTATTGCTTCTAAAATCTTGAACTTTTCTAATTGGTGAAAATTTGCCAATGTTTTGAGGCATGTAAATATAAGTGTATATATTATATATCCTTGTACATCATATCTTCTTATAAATCTATATTAATTAGTTGTGGGTGCATGTTTTGATGGTTTTTAAATAAAAAATTAGAATGGGCCATTTGGTTGGCCTATCACCAAAAACATTATGAAATCCATCCCTCCCCAAGTAAAAATCATATTTTTACATTGTTTTACACAATATGTAAAATCATATAAAATGTATTTATTTTACATTTATCATATTTTACACAATCACATAAACCATATAAATGTACTTATTTTACACTTACATTATTTTACATAGCATAAAATAAATTTACATGATCTTACACTTACATATCTCATGTTTTATATTTACACGCAGAACACTACTCTAAAAATGCACCCATACTCTCATTGAGGGCTTTCCAACATTACCAAGTGTGCAACAAGGCCACCAACGGCTTGGGAGATCTCAACTTGGCAAGCAAACAAACAAACAAACTACCTTCGTTAATACATAGATTTCCCAACTACATGAATTGTTCAGAAAGCTTTTCCTGAACCACTATGCATATGGATGTGTCCTTGACCAGTGAAATGGGCACAAACTAAACATGGATCTGAATGACTTGTGGTTCCAAATACTTAGTTAGGCATGGAAGCTGACCAGCCAGAGAGAGCCCAGAGGGGGTTTATGAGGGTCCCTGACTCGCAAACTATTGCACATAGCTAGGTACAATTTACAGTTCCCCCACTGTCCACCTTTGATAATTGAGGTTGTGAGTTGTGAGCTAGCTCCAATTCTTTCCACCTGGTGGACAGCATAGGTAAATAACAAGGGGTGTGTCACACTGTGGTCTTGCCATTTACATTATAAAGTATCTTAAGGCAGAAGAAGAAACTCAAAAATACTTCACCATGCAAAAATCTAGTCTTCAAAAAATCCTCTAAAAGGAACCCAAATCCTTGAACACATTATAATTCTATAACTAATCTCAAGTTTCAACACAAGCCAAAATATCGTCTTTCAGAAATCCTCATATAACAACAAGCCTATTACCTAGGCGTCAAAATCCCTTAAGCTGTTATATACTCTATTATGAATCTAAACACAATATCCTTGCCTTGGCAGTCAAGGCCAACAAACAGTCTTCATATGTAGGTAAAAATTCTTCAAGTAATTGACTACCAATTATGTAGCTTAATGTGTGAGGATCCTTGGCAGGTATGGGTTGGGTGGTGATGGATGTCCATTAACTAGCTGACATAGTCAGGTATGTATAACTTGATTTCAATTTTCTCGGTTCTGGCAGTTCTGTGTAGGGTAAAAAGCTGGAGGCCAACGAGCCTTACTGGAATAAGGGCCTGCACAATGTGGAGCAGAGTGTGAGCTCAATTTTTGCCTTGCATGTGCCCTTATTCTCGTAAAGCCCAAGGCCACAATCTGTGGGAGTTGGAGCAAAGCACGGGCCTTGTTTCCACTTCATACATGCCCTTATTCCAGTAAAGCCCAGGACCTTGGGCTTTACCTGCTCTGATTTATTTGTCTTGTTTTTTTCTTGCAATACCCAGTGGGCGCCCGGTCAAGTATTTTGGGGGAAACGAAGATTATAACTGAGGGGCCAGAGAGTTTCCAAAAAACAGAATGCAGGCACTGCTGCATTGGGCATTCCATTTTTTTGTTATGGGGCCAAGCAATGATGCCCATTCACAAAGGAAAAAAAGGATTAAACTTTGGGGGTCCCCACAATTAATTAACATGAGTCACTTTAGATCACTGTATCATCAGATTGCTTTGATATTACAGAAACAACTACTTCATATTCATGTCTGTTCATCTCTCAAGACCTAGCTTTTGACTACCAACAACCCTCACTAGCCAGACCTCTAAGCCCTAACTTATTGGACATCCATCATATTGACAAGCAGTCTCAAGCTGTCAATTGACCTCATGAGAGGTATTTCTTCACATGTCCCACACTCAATGGGTGAATCCTAGAGGGAACAATAGTTACAAAACTTGCAAAGCCCCCTCGCCCCCATATGTAGTAGAATCATCAAGTGCTCAAGACTGTTCCAGACCTGCTGATTCCCTCTGCAGTGGTGTCAGTTCTGCCAAACCACATTCTGCTGCACATGGGCTCATTTGCCCACTCAACCCCTTAAGCAGCAGCTTTGGAACTTCCACTTAGTCCAGGGTGAGAGATCTTGCACCTTTGATTGGGAGCAGAATGCATCATATGCTTCGGGATGAGGTGTGTAGCCTGTAAGCTTCAAATATTATATGATGACTTGCAGCTTTCATTCCTGCCACTGTTCCAAAAACATTAGATTAAGGTGCCCCATAACCACACCCATAAATTGTAGGCAGACCTCCAATTCTGCCTATGGGAGTCAATTCTTCTGTTTCTGCAGTGCTTAAAAAGAGGGTCTTTTGGACTGTTGATAACTTTAGCACTAAAATATTGGAATCAACACTAGTTAGCTAAGTTTGAAAATTTCAACTTTCTGACTCAAATTATTATTTTATGTCAATATGGAGGTGCAAGTACCATTATGGTTGGTAGAGAATGTCAGAAGCAATGTTGCTGGATTTCTAAGACTGTCTTAAAAGTAAGAAAGCTTTTGGAGTGGTGGAGGGCGAGGTGTGAGGATTATTAACCTGTTGTTATTGCCAGATAGCTATCTACAATTGTCTTAAGGAGCACAACATATAAACCAATCATGTGCACACACACACACACATGCACTCTCTCTCTCTCTCTCTCTCTCTCTCTCTCTGTGCACTAGGAACCTTCTTTCATCCCAACTTTGCAGGTGACAAACATCTGACCTGCTGCTTCATTTCAATTGCTCCTTGAAATGGATGCTTATGGGTCCTATATTCTGAATAAAAAAGAAGTGGGTACTGCCAAGGGAATTGCAAAAGGCAGCACACATACTCACAGCTCCTCACAATTATCTCCCCTATATTTCTGCCGCTCAATTGGACTCAATATCACCCATCCTCATTGGTGGAAAGCCAACACAAAGATCTGAAAACTGGAATCAGTGGAAGATTAATTAACAAACATCCAATCCTCCTTCTCACAGACATGTGAGTGAGCAAGATTACAATCTCGAATTCGTGATTAGCTATTGAAACACCATCATTCAATCGTGATAACTCACATGCCTCAACTCTTAGCCTCATTCACCTAAAAAATGAGAAGTACACAGTTCAACAATCACTGCTGAATGGGAAGTCTAGTTCAGATCAACACAAATGTAAGTGTAGAGTCTCAGGATCCCTTAGACAACAATAGAGCCAACAAAAGAAAATTTCTATCTCTCCTACTGGCCTTCCCCTACTCTCCCCAGAGGCTCTCTCACACTACTGGTTAACAACTTTTCTACCCGAATCAATTTGTCCATCCCCACTTTTGCATTTTTCCTAAGTAAGCTCCTTTATCTTCCTTCTTCCGTTTTGCCAATCGTTTCTTCCTGTCTTCTTTCTAATGTCTGTCCTTACTAAAGCACCAAATTGCAAGGGTGGCCTCCAATGTTCAGTCCCTCTCCATCTCCAAAGTCCTCAATGCATAATTAGCAGCCAAAGCTTGCAAATGTTGTGCAAAAAGCCCCTAGTCAATTCGCACAGCAGCCTTGCCCAACAGAAGTTGTTGTGCCAATTTAGGGTCAAAATGGTATGAAATCATGTCTAATTTGAGTGATTTTTATAGTGTTAAAAGGATCTTAATGGCAACAACAAGGTGATGCACTTGTATGTCAAAAAATAGAGAAGTTTTTCAATAGTCATGACAATTTGAAAAGCAAGAACACAACATGCAAAATTATTTCTATCCATCCATAATGTGATTAAAGGAGAAAATCAAGTTTAATTCAAGAACTTGACATGATGTTGGAAAGTTCTTGATAAATGCTATAATGCAATGATTTTTCATGACCCAAGCAATTATGTTACCGAGGAGTTATAAGCCTTTTTTAGAGATTGCTTTTGAAATTATTAAAAAATTTGTCGCTTCAATGTGATCCACATGGGCATCTCCATAGTTAATTTATAAAGAGAGAAGTGCCTCCATAATGCTTTGAAACCGTGATTGAGTTTGTGTGAATCCATGATGAAATCATTTTTTACTCAAAACTATATTGACACTTTCTTTGTCTGTTTGTGGAGTTAGATAAACTAGAAGAACCTATTAAACATTTCATCCTAATCATCCCCAAACTATCACCCTAGTTGTTCTCTTCATTGTGGAGCTCAAGGAGCATGCCCTCGGTTTCTAAGATTTCCACTACTACAAAAGTTAGGCTATTTATGATCAACACTATTTGACAAGCTTGGGAGGACATCACTAAAAATACAAAAATGAAAAACACAAATGAACCTTATATATATATATATATATATATATATATATAATGTTCAATTGTCAAGTCCATATTTTACTTGTGGATGGAGCCCTACTAGAATCCAATGCGCTTATTTATTGGCACATGGATTCTACTTCACTTGACATGTATTCATATGTTCATTGATGGAGTTTGAATGGAGTCTAATGTGCTTATTTATTGGTGTATGGATTCTACTTGACTTGAAATGTACTCATATGTTCATTGATGGAGACTAAATGGAGTCTATTATACTTATTTGTTTGTGGATGGAGTGTAATTGGAATCTAATGTATTTATTTATTTATGGATGGAGTTTAACTAGAGTTTAATGTGTTTATTTATTGGTGTATGGAGTCTATTTGGGTTTTATGTATTTTATTTGCTTATGGATGGAGTTTGTTGGAAGCTTGATGCACATATTTGCATATGATGGAGTTTGTTGGAAGCCTAATGCACATATTTACTTATGGATGGAGTCTGTTGGAAGCTTGATGCACATATTTGTTTATGGATGAAGTTTGCTTAGAATCTTATGTACTCATTTATTTATGGGTGGAGTCTACTTAAAGTCCTATGTCCTCATTTATTTATAAACAAAGTTTGTTAGGAGTCTAATGGGTGAAAGCAAGAAAAAAAAAATTAGGCAGTGTGTGGACAGTCTTTAAAAACTATTTTTTGAAAATTTGAAAATCACCATGAAAACACTATATATATATATATATATATATATATATATATATATATATATATATATATATATAT
>Ga0116227_10000693_pt1 | contig 68217 bp, 53 predicted proteins | sample S1TSphgellanicum_FD_89693 | JGI IMG/M metagenome (GOLD analysis project Ga0116227, IMG submission 89693) | Host-associated microbial communities from peat moss isolated from Minnesota, USA - S1T2_Fb - Sphagnum magellanicum MG | ecosystem: Host-associated > Plants > Peat moss > Unclassified... | reverse complement strand
TGTGTGGTGTAGTATTGTAACAAAAAGGGGTTTGGTGGGGTGGTATGTTGGGGGGGTGGTTTGGGGTGGGGGGGTAGGGAGTGTGAAACTTCGCTAAATTCTTTAAATCGCAAATTCGAAAAAAAAAACAAAAACCTGGTCCCAAATCGTGGAATTATTATGCAGAAAATGATTTGAAAATCTAAAATATCACAAATATAGTAACATGAGGATTATTAAGCAGTAAATAATTTGAAAATATAAAATATTGCAAAATGGTGAAAAACCCAAACATACAAATGAAATTGTAATTCCTTATCACAAGAGAGACCATTACAAATTGAAATTGAATTTATTTATTTATATATTACAAGATGCTAGTTTGCAACCATCAGACCATTCTGGTTTATAATCTTCTAGGGCATCGTAATAATCCATTGCAGCTGGTTGCGGTATCTTATTTGGTAGTATTTCATTGGTACAAAGGGTCATAATCTACACAACCATTAACCCATTTTCTTTAAATTGGGTTAACTAATAATGGGAATAAATCATAATTGTCACACAAATAATTGTGGGTAGAAAATAATATGTCTTGACCTTAATAATTAGGATTATTAAATTTTCATTATATGTAAAACAAGTTGGTCAATAAGATTTATCCATTAAGCTTGAATAGTTGAATTGAGAGAGGTAAGTAACCCTAATTTAACATATGTTGTTGGGATTGTAATTGATGTATGATTTGTTGATGCATGACCTACCTATAAATATATGTAACTATATGAATGTGGGTATTCAATTGAGGAATTTTTTAATTAAATTAAATAAAAATTCATATATATATATATATATATATATAAGAAAAAGACATAAAAATAAAAGAATTGTTGTGAATGCTTTCCACTTTTATTCTTATTATTTTTTTTTTTGGGTTAATAATTACTTCCATCTTTTTAGCTTACCCAACCATGAATATAATATTTAATATAATTTCAATTTCAATTTCAATTGATATAAATAATAACAAGATATTGAAAACCAAATGAGAATATGATAAGAAAAAAAAAAGTTTGAACATCACTGGTAGTGTGCAACAGCCCAGACCCCAAGTAATAATATAGAATGCAAAGCACAAAAGCTCCACTGTGAATATGACTTGCCTTCTTGCAAGGTTTAATGATTTTTCCAGCTTCCACAATTTGCACAATTCCATTTGACTGAATTTACTGTGCATTTCAAACATGAATGTTGAACTTACCACAAAATCCAGATTGATTCATATAATGAACATTTCAGAATAGAATTCATCATGAAACTAGCTTGACTGGTGCACAATAGTCTGCTTGTGGAAGGAAACTTCCAATTGTGATTGACATGTTTCAAGTCAATTGTAATTTCCTGTTCAAGTCCTCCAGAAACAAATGCAATGTGATAGGGTACAAAGGGATTTTTGTGGGAGAAAAAACTTGCCAGATTTTGAGGAATTTTTTTTCTGAAATCACCACATTTAGACAATGGGTTCCAGCAAGTTGTCAAAATATAGGAGGATTCTTAAAGTGTTGTACTTTCCTTTCTGGCATGTAGCCAAATTTGGCTATTTCCTCTTGTGGATGATCGCCAGTCTGGCTACATCACAAAAATTGAAAAAGAAACCCTAATTGTGAGGAGACAGCATTACCATCCACAGTACATTGAAACAAAACTCCAAACATCATGATAAAAAACCTGCAGCCTGGGAAAAGACACCCTGAAGCACATAGCAAATTGAATCCTCTGATTTAAGCATTCACAATTATCTGTGTCCTAACAAAGAGAACAGAAATGTACAAAGGAATCTCAGGGTTTCCAAAGCTTCATGGTACTGTCATCACTGTATGTCACCAGCAGATTGCGGTGAGGATGATGTGTTACACCAATGATATCTTTCTCGTGTGCCTGCTCCATCCATCCGTTCCCACCCATCCATGTCTATGTCAGTCAATAAACCATGGAATCTCCACAGGGCTAAAAGATGATGGCTTTAAGCATCTCAGGATGGGTCCAAGAACACATGCAGCATGTGACTTCCTGTGATACTGAATGCACAGAGCAAATATTGGCATGTGTTACAGTTCACCTTCAATCTTAACTCACCGTCATGAGATGTTCAAGTTTGCCAGACTGGTGACTAAAGCAGTAAATGTTTCTGCACATCATCCAAATCCATGCCAGCCCTCCTCATTAGATATCTTCATAAGTACTGAGAACTTTCCAATACCAGCCCTTCCAATTAGATCCCCTAGTCCTCAAATGTCTATGGGATTGCAGAGAAAACTCCAAAACAGCAGTTTGAAGGTAAGCATTCTGTCAGTTCCAGCCAAACCAAAACTAACGTGACAAGGATGAGTGTGGTCATAACAATATGAGTGCCACTCACAAAGTATCAGACCATCATCACCATCATCATGAATAGCAGTGACAAAATGACATGACTGCCCACTGACTTCATCAGCTACTGCCAGTGGGTGTAGATTTGCAAATAATAATCTGCCCAAAATTTCTTTCTGTAAGTTGCAGTAAAAACAAAAACTAACACAACAAGAACGCGTATGGTCATAAGCTTATGAGTGTCACTCACAAAGTATCAGACCATAACCTTTATCATGAATATCAGTGACAAGGTGCCATGACCTACACCAGTATATATTAGTCTGCTCAAATTTCTGCCAAACCATTACACAAACATCTGTGCCCTGAGTTGTGTGTTGCATTTTCAGAAGCAATGGGAAAACTCAGTCATGACGTTAGCTGGCACTCAAGAGGCACAGCTAATCAACAGTCTAAGAGTATCATCATGCAGGTGCAGTAAGCTTGTGAGGATAAGCTTCATTGCATTTTATTTGCCCCTGAACATGATGGAATCACATCTTGGATTGAGACTAACATGCACTTTTGAGACTCACATTGCAACTGAGGAGCCATGAGGACATACCGGTCTTCTCCTACACAATAGATCCAATCTCCTTTTGGAGAGATGCAGGCACCAACAAAATCTCCACCTTCTCGCTTACCAGATGACAAACTCTTTACCACCTAACAACCAAGATAATCAAGGTGCAAATAAGTCAGTGCCATTACAAATCCAGCAACTCAATGGTGATGCAGGACTGAGCTCTAAACAAATTGTGAGCAATTAGGAAGTATGCAGCACTCTGAAGAGAAAGAGTCTTAGAACATGTGCTAAATCAGGAAAGAACAAGAGGACCTGGCCTTGCAAGGTCATCACATAGATGGATGATGCTCGATTACAGACAACAATGTGCTCCGTGTTTTTAGGCATTAGATGCACTGAGTTCACTGTTGCATCACCACCCTGATCAATACAATGAAAAGACCCACCCATTTCAGTACATGTAGTAATGTGTATGTCACATGCAAGTCCAACAATGAATTCCAACTAACCCTGCCATCTCAATGGTGATCCAGCAGCTTTTGATACTAGAGTCACAAGTGTAGTGAATTTCACCCTCAAAGGAGGTGGTGGCTTGAACGTTTGCACACAGTCTGTCGTCTTCACATCCCAAACCTGCAGCATTATCCAGGAATGTCCCCACCCATAATATACCCATTATGTCTTCCCACAGATTTTTCAGAGTAGTGCGGGATGAGCAGAAAGAAAAACCACTTGAATCGTAACAATGACTACCTGTAGTACTGCGTACATGCAGTACTCACAAAGCAAGAAGACATACTGAATATGGACAATCTCTACTAGTGAATTTCCCAACTTTAAGCTTTGAGTCTATGCCTTTCATCTGGTAATGTGCAAGTCTCTACTGTTAGACCAGATGGAGAGGTAGATATGAGACAGCAAACTTACTTCTCTGATCTGCCTAACAGTAAATATCAGGCAACAAGAATACTCACTTTCACAGTGCCATCACTAGAAGCTGTTATCACACGGCCACCATCACTGGTGAATATGGCATCGTTAACATATGATGAGTGCCCTCGGAATTCCTTCAAGGTTTTCCCAGACTTCAGCCCATGTATCCTGCTCAAGATCAAAACCTTAGTTTGAGAAAGCAATGTAAGGCTGCCTTGCCAACTTCTGACAGCTACTCTAGTGATGCTTTCTAATACTTGAGATTCTGACATTAAAACAGTGCCAGCACAAGATGCTCTAAACACATAAGCACCTGACATTGCACCATATTGCAAAGCATGCAAAATGCATGGACAGATTTTAGCGTCTCCACTTACCGTGCTGTGCCATCAAAGGATGTGCTGAGGATTTGGGTGCCATCCCTGGAGAAGGAGACACTGGTCACACCCTGCCCATGCGCACGCTCAAATCGCCGTAAGCACTGCCCAGTCCGAATTCTCCACACCTGCAGGTTCACAGTTCTGTACTTTCATTGCAACTATCACTGGGAGTAACAATGTAAAACTGAGCAAGGCTTTGCAAGGGGAGGATTCTTGACACCTAATGAGTGTGGACATAACACACCCAAGGTTCCAACTCTCAAGAAAAGATTAAGCAAGAAACTCATCCTACTTTGACAAACATAAGTTGAGGACATGAAGAGAGCATTCAACAATGATTTTCAATTCTATGGGAGATAAGAAGGCAGAAGCACCTTGATTTTGCCATCCTGGGAACCTGAAGCAAGCATTTCAGAATCTCGGCTAAAGTTGATTGATAAAACTGCATCATCATGCATCATAAATGCATCCTGCACACCACATTACCATTGACCCAACACGATGTAGTCAGTCCAAAAGCCTTCTAGCAAAAGATTCTTGACAGAACCTCTAGCAAAAGGTCATCCCAAAGGTAAACCTCTATCCATTTCAAATTGTGAACAAAATCGCAGAAAGACCTACATCTGCCTGATATTGTAAATCCTTCTTCAACTTCCCACTCAAGTAGTCCCAAACCTGCCAGCATGTGGACAAAATCAGCCAAACAGCAATGAAAACCATTAGAAACAAAACATTGAAGCTACCAGCTGTTAAAACAAATGGATCAGTTGTAACTGATGAATCCAAGTCTACATGAAGGCATGAACTCTTACAAATTTCAAAGCCAAGGGCAGCTCAGAATACAACACAAAAGCAGTAGGAAAAACTGATACCGGCAATCAGAAGGAAACCAGTATTGATTACATTTGAGTTGAAAAAGGCACTGAGCACAAAATTGCACAAAAAGACTTGGACTGAAATTGGTTATGCTGACCTCAATAAAACCATCCACAGAAGCAGACACCAGAAATTGGCCATCAGGAGAGAAGCGTGCACACTCTGGATGACTTTGCTTTCCAAACTGGACAAATTGCCACACACAGAGTTGACAAAACAAGAGCACAATTAGCCTCAATACCACAAAAAATCTGCAGTAATGTTTGGGGCACCACCAAAGGAACATGACTCCAAGGGGTAATAAGATGCAAGGGCATATACTTTAATAGTGTGGCCCAGCACTGTTGGATAAATTTCTTCCTCATCAGCCTTGACTGCTGCAGCACCTTTGAAGAGATCAAACTGTGTACCAGGTGGTAGAAGTCCTGCAAACCAACAGGAGTACCATTCAGTATTCCAGAGAGACCTCCTCACCATGATGAATGAGAGAACAGGGCCTCCCTAGATGTGGGAAAACTCAGAGAGGAGTCAAACAGTTTCTAGAATCTGAATTTCAACTCATGCTAAAAGAGTTTCTTTGATAAGGATAAAACTGGCATACACTGCATTCAGAAATGTCATTACATCCCACTTCTGAGATAGAGAATTTTCTATAGGACCTCTGGCCACATTCACAACTTGGGATATCACAGAAGTTTGTGCATAAAGAGAAGCAGCAAAACATTATCACTGTCAATGACACCCAAAAGAAAAATGATTTTCACAGAAGAAACTCAAAAGGTCACTTGCAGCCAACCTTGATGCTGTTGCCATTTCAAAGCTTGGCCAATCAAGGCCATCAACCTTGAAGGTGGAACCACTGTCACTTCATTTGCTAGAGCTGCAAAGGACAAACACTCAATTTTAGCACAAGCACCACTTGTGGAAACACCCTTCCAAAGCCATGAGATTCCTCTCAGACTTGAAATTTTTCTTTGCGTGAACAAAATATATCTAGAGATTGCAGAGAAAATTCCACAAGAACAGTTTGAAGGTAACTCAACAAGAATAAACAATCTGAACAATTTGTTTGTTGTATGAACAAAACAGTCAATGTTCTATATGAGGGGTGTACTGCAACAAAACCTTGAGCAAATCTGTGATCTGGAACAATAATACTTTGAAGGTAAAATGAAAAGAATGAACAATCTGTTTGTCGTATGAACAAACAGTCTATGTCCAATGTTAGGGTTTAATGGGACAAAACCTTGAGCAATCTGTAATCTGGGACAACACTTTTAAGGTAAGGCAACAAAGAATGAACAATTCATTTCATATGAACAAAATAGTCGATGTTCTATGTGAGGGTGGGTTTAGTGGGACAAAACCTTGAGCAATCTGTGATCTTCTCTTCTCCTTGGATGACTCTGGATAGGCCTGCAGCAACCACACTGGCTTTAACAATTACCCACCAGCAGAAGCAACATTGCTGCATTTTCCAAAGTGCTGAACAAACACAAAACAATGTAGGCAAGCATCCTCTTCAAGGCAAGACAAGCATAACCCACATCCACCCAAGTACTGATTCAAGGTGTACCTCACGAGGGTCAAAGTAAGTTCGAACAAGAAGGTGCTCAAGGCGAAGATACCGCTCTGGCTGTTCCTGCTTCATGAAGCCCATGGCTTGGGTTTGCCGCAAGATAGCTCTTGCTGTGTCCAGCTCTCGCAGCTCTATCATCTCCAGGACAATCTGGTCAATGCCACTCAAAGCTCAGAACACAAAATCTTCAATGCAGACATCAAACAAATGATGGTGAGAAAGAGCAAAACTGCAAAATCCACGAGCACTTTTGATGTGCCACCATTGATTTGGGAGAAGATCAAATCTCTGTAAAATCTGGTTTGAAGGGGAAGGACAAATAGACACCTGCTCATACAAATCCTCCAGCTTCTTGCGGGGAAGCTTGAGCTGTGCCACCTGTGGTAACACTGCATCCCAGCGGCCGTTGTTGATGTCGGCCACAAAGGATTCGCTGCTGTCAACTGTATTGAGAGATACCTGACACTCATTTTGCAGTGTCTGAAACGTCTGCTGGAGAGAATTCTCCTTGCAGAACTGCAGCACAATCTTTATGACACTGTTGTTTCAAACAAACAAAACATCACAAAGAATCATTCAAGGGTTTTTGCAAGAATCAATATCATGGCATGCAGATAATGTAATGTAATCCTTTCTTTCTGCCACACAACTCTTGCACACTGCTGCTGGTACACACTCTACAGAATGTTACAAGTGCTCCAGATGCATCACCACCATGGGAGAGATGCTGAGCATTTCCGTTGAACGTTTGAGCCTTGTCCTATTACACCACTGCAGTTGAAACTAGTGCAGTTTCGAAGCTTTCCAGCCCAAAAAAAAACAAGTCTTTTGCACAAAAAGCAAACATCATTGTCCCCGCGCGGAGAAATGCAAGAAGCTGGTGAAAGAACCTTGAAGACTAACTGATTGGAAAATGCATTAGCAAGAAAGAGAAGAGGAAAGGAGGAAGAGAAAGATCCAGCGAGAAAGAAAAAATGCGGTGAAAACAAAACAACAGCGAGGAGGAGGGACCAAACAGAGGAGGAGCGCTTCTCGCTCGCTCGGTCGCTCGATCCAGCGAGAAAGACAAACACGAACAGAGCTCTCAAGGAAGAAGAAGAACAACAAGAGAGGACTTTTGTACTTACTCGCGAGCTTCGATTTCGAGAGTGGACATGACCAGATGTTGCCACAGCCGCCGCTGTGCACATCCACAGTGTTCTTCTGTTTTCCGTCGTCCTCTTCTTCTTCTTCTTCTTCTTCTGCTTCCTCCTCCTTTTTCCTCCCGGCGCCTCAAAGACCTAATACTTACTTCCGGGGCCAAACACGACGCAAAGAAGAGATCGACGTGAGCGCGCGGGAGGCGCAGCAGACGAAAGAAAGAACGAGAAAAAAGGAACGGAGAACACTCCTGCACAGACAAAGAACCAAGAACCCGCCGCGACGCCGTCTTCGTCCTCGTTCGTCGACCGGCACCGGCCATCCGCTTACTGTTCACCGTTTTGTCGTCGTCTTCTTCTTCCTCGCGTTCGAAGACGCATTTGCGCATCAAGACGCATTCTTTCGAATGTCGTCGTTGAGGTCGATCTTCTTTCTTGCATAGCAAAATATGCAGAGAGAAATGATGGAAGAGGAGGAGCTTCCTCCTCTTGCAGTTCCTATCTCGGAATCATCATCCGAAAGCTTGAAGCAGCCTGACGAGGAAGAGAGCCCGGTCCACGCTTCGTCAGGAAGGGAAGAGGCGGAAGAAGACAGAAGAAGCTGGCTCTTTGGTTCAGCTGCGGGCTTGCGGGAACAAGAAGACACAGTCGGCATCACGATGATCACGGGCTATCTGGGAGCCGGCAAAACTACCGTAAGTCTTTCTTGCTCGTCTTGCTCTTCTTGCTCTTCTGTATCTGATCTTTGAGGTGTGCTTTGGACACGGTTCGGTGTTGAGGTGATGATCTTCTGTGGATTGATGAGAGCGTGGTTTTGCTTGGTGGATGATGGATCACAAAACAACAGCTGGTGAATTTCATATTGCATGAGCACCACGGCGCAAGGATTGCAGTGATTCTGAACGAGTTTGGGGATGAGCTGGGGATCGAGAAGGCCATGGTGAATGATGGCGCGGGAGGATCCCTAGTGGAGGAGTGGGTGGAATTGGCCAACGGTTGTGTTTGCTGTAGCGTCAAACACAGCTTCCTGCAAGCTCTTGAACAGCTTCTTCAGCGCAGAGAAAAGTATGCACGTCTCTCTTTCTCTCTTCCCCCCTAAATGGTCTCTGTCCCTGCCTCTGTCTGTCTCTGTCTCTGTCTCTTTCTGCCTCTCTCACTGAGCTGCAAACTTTAATGGAAGGTTCAGAGGTCATCAATGAGTATGTGATTCTGTGGCTAGACGTTTGTGATTCATACATAGTTTTCTTCTAGCTTCAATACAGGATTTTTTTTTCTCTATCTCTAGCTTTGTACAGTGTTTCTTTTAAAAATTTTGATTCTTGTTGATGAGGAGAAGGTTTGTGTGGTGCAGATTTGATCACATTTTGCTTGAGACAACAGGCCTGGCAAACCCTGGTCCAGTGGCAGCAGTACTCTGGGTTGATGATCAACTTGAGTCTCCTGTTCGTCTAGATTCAATCGTTACGGTGTGTGTTTCTTTGGGCATTCATCCCCCCATTTTTGCCTGCACGAGTGGAGTAGATAACTGTTTTTTGTCACCATCCTGTTTTTGCAGTTGCCTTGATAACCAAAGTGAGAATCTGCACTTGGTTGTGTTCTTTGACACATAATCATGTCTTTCCATCTTTGTTTCAGCAGCTTTGCTTCTGTATGAAAGCTTGTCTAGAAGTTTGAAGCTGGATAACGATGTGGGTGTGCAGGTTGTCGATGCCAGGAATATCAGACAGCAACTTGCAGATACACGTGAAGCTGGAAGTGTCAATGAAGCTTATTTGCAAATTGCTTTTGCGGTGAATACACGTGCTGCCTCAAAAGAAGCTGATCATCATTTCAGTGAACAGTATGAATACTAGCTTGTGAAAGATATATGTACTGAACTCTTGTAGAATGTGGGATTGTAAACTGCTCACTATGATTGTGCAGGATGTGGTGGTTCTCAACAAGGTGGATCTTGTTCCTGGAGAGCTGGCTGATGTTGAAGCCCAAATTCGCAACATCAATGCACTTGTTAAAATTGTTCACTCAGTGCGATGCCAATTGAACCTCAAGGACATCCTTGATCGCAGGTCTTTTGATGTTCAGGTAGTGCAATTGCCCCTGGGTGATATATAGAGAGCAGTTTCCAGTTCTCTTCTATGATTCTAATGTGTTTGTTATCATCTTCTACAGCGGTCTGTGGATATAGAAGCATTATTGCAGCTGGATGGGCATAATGTGCATGACCGCTCTGTGGGTACTGTAAGCATCTCTGCACCAGGAGCTGCTGACCTTTCCAAAGTAAGAGCACTTACCTTTTACTCTCATTATTTCCAATGAAACCATAATGGGTCTGTGTTGTCAGGATTAATGAAATTGACAGGTTATCTAGCATGCTGATGTTGAGTTTACAGGTGGATGATTGGCTTGGGGAGCTTCTGTGGGAAACAGGGAAGGATGTAGAAGTCTACCGCATGAAAGGTGTGTTTCATGTATATGGGTCTGACAAGATGCACATGCTCCAGGTAAGATCTCAGTTCAGGTCACTAAAATGGTGTAAGTTTGAAGATTGTGCAGTGTCCAGTAGGTTTGCTTTGTGCCAGTTTTTAAGTCCTGGGAAGTAAGATGGTGATTTTACCTTAATAGTCAGAGAGGTTGCTCTTAGTTCCCAACTCAGGTTCAAAGAAAAGTTGAATCTAGGAGATTCCTCACTTGATGTGTCACTTGTTCGCATGTTTTGTTGGTGATGTAGGCTGTTCGAGAGCTGTATGAGATTCTGCCAAGTCAGCCCTGGCAACCTGAAGACAAGCGAGTAAATCGAATTGTCATTATAGGTAAAGAACTGAGACCTCTGAAATTCCTGGTGAAGTAAACTGTACTTTTTTATTTGTGTTGCATGGAGTTAGGGCTGTCCAAACTGATGGAATGTGCCTTAGATATGTGGAATGGATGCCAATGCATATGACAAAGATTTATAGTATTTGCAAGGACCTATTCTGGGTACTGATATATGTCTTGGTCTTGGATCAGGCAAGAATTTGAACAGGGAGTCTCTTCTGGCATCCTTCAGGACATGTTTGGTGTTGTGAGAAGCCTGATGGGCAACATGGAACCAACAAGATATTCGGTAGGTGCCAGAACTTGTCAGTTTTCCTTGTATAGTAAGAATGCTTTTGAGCAGGATATGGGATGACTGATGAAAGTCACTTGATACATTCCTTCCTGGATTGCAGCAGTGCTTCAGAAATCACAACACTTCAGAAATTTGTGCATCAATCTGGGTCTGGAAGTGCATAAAACATGTGCATCAATCTGGTTCTGTGAGTCTATCAAATTTTCAACAATTTTGATCAGCATCTATCAGGGAGTTTTCTTACCATGGTTTCCTTCAGATGACTGCTCAAGGCACAGAGTCAAATGAAATTTGAATTCCAAGCTGAATTTTCCCACATGCATGTGAAAAGTTGTCACAATTCTTTGTCACTTTGGTTGTTGAGTTGTGTATACTTTACAAAGTTGGCATGTTTGGTTTTATCCTTTGTTGAAGTAGGAAAGAAGAGCCTTCACAATGCACTGAAAGGAAAAACCAATTTGCAATTTGCATCCCTGATGTGCATGGGGATGAGCTAAGTGGGACCAGCTGAGACCCATTGCTGCACTTGCATCGCCAATGTACAACTCAAAATGATAACACATTTGCGTTGAATTGTTTCCAATCCATTGGAGCAAAAATTATGCAAACTTGCACAAAGATATTGATGCAAGAAAAAATGATGAAGAATTTTGCAAAAGTGTTCACAGATTGAAACCACAAAGAAGATTTTTTTTTTGAAAATTCTGCAAGAAAGTTTACACAAATTTATGTAGCAAACAATTATTTTAAAAGTTTGCAAAATTATTCATAGCTTCATACAAGAAACAATCATCAAGAATTCTGCAAAGTTGTACACAAATTGATACAACAAGCGATTATTTTGAAAATCTGCAAAATTGTTCATAAATTGATGCAACAAACAATTACAAAAAAAAGTCAGCAAATTTGTTCATAGATTTGATACAACAAACAATCATCAAGAATTCTGCCAAATTCTACATAAATTGATACAAGAAAAATTTATTAAAAAATCAGCAAAATTCTTCACAAATTGAGTAAAAAAACTAATTATTGAAGAATCTGCAAAAATGTACATACAAAGAAACTGGTGTATGAAATAAATAAATAAATAGAATGATAAGAATAAATAAATAATCCCTTTGGAAATACATAATCCTTTTCACATTCCGTTACCTCATTGTATGGACATCTGGCATTTCTTCAGCAGAGGAGCTGTTCACACTGCACCGAGAGCTCAGCGGAGAAGGTCGCGAAGGAGCAAGAGCGCACGAGACGGAGCGCACGAGACGGAGTCGAGAGAGAGAGTCTAGAGAATAGAATGCGAGTGTGTGCGCGCGCGAGAGCGCGAGAGACACGGAAATGTTTGATCAGGTGCGGGATTGAGGAACAGGGAAGGGAACGGAATTATGTGCGATCAGGAGTAGTGTTTGTTGCAATGGCACAAGAAGAGGTGGATGCTATTGCGTTGTGCTCATTTGGCTGGAATCACCGGAACTGTTGTTGAAGAGGAGACGGAGTATACCCCAGATAGGGTTCTGTAAAGAAGGAGAAGAAGAAACAGCAGCAGCAGCAGCAGCTGTGTGAAGCCTTGGGAGGAGAGGAGGAAAAGGAAAACAAAAAACCTAAACATGGAGGATCAAGAGGAGGATGCGGCTTCCTTGGCCGTGCTCGGTATGAGTAGCACCATGGAAGCTCGTTTCCATTCTCTGCAGCTTATTGGCAAGGGCTCATTCGGTGATGTTTTCAAAGGGTATGTACTTTCTCGTTTGCCTTTGTTGATCAGGTGAGTATGAGGTGAGGTGTTTGTTTGTTTGTTTGATTTTTCTGAGAGGAGAAATGTGTGAAGTGCATCATTTTTTGCCGCCGTGATGTCGTTGCAAATTTTTTCGGGAAGTGCGTTTACCGAGATCTTTGCAACTCTGGTGATCTTAGGATGGCCAGAAGATTGCTAAGAGAAGGAAGGTAGCAAAAGAGGAAGGTTTATGATCAATTGAGATTCACATGATTGCAAGAGCCATGGCTGAGTCTTCTGCTTCATCCCTGGTACCTAGGTTTCAAGTGGGAGGAGACAGTACATGAGAAATAGACTTGAAGGATCTGCCACATTTTTTGGGATTGTGTCATCTTGTAGAACATTCTTAGTAAATGAAATAAATACTTTGCAATGAAAGTAGCATTAGTTGTTGTTTTCCACTTTATCCCTTCTCTTTCAACATAGACATAGAGAGAGACTCTACTGAATTCTGATATTGGCAAAAAACTAATTTCTGCAATCATGCATCGAGTCTAAGAGGGGGGTTTCCCGGTTCTTTTTTGTTGCTGCAGCTTTGATAAGGAGTTGAATAAGGAAGTAGCAATCAAAGTAATTGACTTGGAGGAAGCGTAAGTACCACACTCAAGTACAAACATCTGTTGTGCATCTTGTCCTTGTGTGCCAACAGTGGGTTGTGGTTCTATCTACAAATCCTGATGACATTTTTTCTTGTGTGTGGGTGTTTGTGGGGAGCACATTGCTCTATGCACTTATGTTAAGATTCTCAATGTGCAACAAATGCTTTTCTAGGGTTAACGCGGAAACCCTAAATTTGTGTTTGTGTTTAGCGTTCTTAACTCCTGTGGGGGGTTGTTGGCAACAAATCAGTTTTAGAAATTGAGGGCAAGTTTCAGCACTTATCTCACTGCTTCTCTCAGGACCTTTATTATTCCCGTTTGTTCCAGAGATGCAGGATAAAGATCTTATGTTATTGCTGATCCAAGATTTAGGGCTAATTGTTATGTATTTATCTGCACTGTTGGGAGCTGCCAAAGTCAATGGGGGTCATGATGGCAGCTAGTCACTGCTAGTCATATTGAAGGGGGATGACCTGATAAAGTTGAGTGAAACTCATCAGGCTCATTCTTGTTCTGTTAGTTTTGGTTTTGCTGGAACTGACCCAATGGATACCTTCAAAGTTTTTATTGAGGATCCCACACTGATTCCTGTTTCGTTCATTTGAGTTTTGCTGGAACTGGCACAATATTTGCCTTTTAAGTGTTACTGTGGAGTTTGCATTGCAATCACATTGTAAATGCAGAAATATGTATCTCGTTGACAGTTGGTGGAGGTAGTCTCCCTTTTGAGCCACTGGATTGAAATGATTTGTGCCAGCATTGTGAGGGATTATGATTATTTTCTTTGATGGTGTGCATGGATTCCTTTCTGGCACTAGGGAAGACGAAGTTGAAGACATCCAGAAGGTGAGTATTACAGTCATCTACTGATTTTCTGTTTGGTTGGTTGCTTGTTTGAACTTTCCGGGTAGTGCAGTATCAGATATAGAAGTAGATCAATATGGAAGCTCTAGCTCTTTGTCTTGATCCTAAATGTGACTGACATATATCCATTCACTTAAAAGATTCTCTATGTTGGAAAGCTGGTTAGGGCCATGGCAGTAGTGTATTAGGTCAGCAAAGTGTGTGCCTTTGCATCATTTCATGGGATTCATGATGGTAAACTCTGTTGACTTGTAGGAAATTTCAGTCTTGTCACAATGCCGTTCTCCACATATTACTGAGTACTATGGGTCTTATCTGCACAACACCAAGCTATGGATTGTTATGGAGTACATGGCGGGTGGGTCTGTCTCAGATTTGGTGAGTTGAATAGTAGCGCCCAATGAAAATTTTATCCATTTATTTATATTAAGCACAGGAGTACAGTTAAGTCATAGATTTGTCTAAATACAAGACAATGTTGAGAACATTTGATATCGATTGATGCAAATAAACAGCACTTTGGATGAGAAAAGAGCATTTCTCAGGATAATCAGACCGAAGGGAAAGGGACTTGTGGTGATAATGGTTAAGCAATGTGATAACTGAGTGAAAATTCACTTACTTTGATGGTGGGAGTGTGGATGTCTGCTATGTGTACAGCTTGAAACAGGGCCACCTCTGGATGAAGCCTCTATAGCCTCAATCTTACGGGAATTACTGCTCTCTCTAGAGTATCTTCATGGAGAAGGAAAAATTCATCGTGACATAAAAGGTACATTCCTCATACCCCTTTTTGCAACTGTGTAAATAATTGTATTCACCACAACTGGTAAACTCTCGGTACAAAGGTTAGGAAACATAAGGTAACACGGAAGCCTATCTGTGCCACCAATTCAAGAGATGCCCAGGGTTGGTGGTGAATGACAACAGCTCCCAGTGGAGCTTTATGCCTGTTTCTTTGAAGATGCATTCTACAAAGCTGGTCTTTGGTCTGATCATGGCATGCAAATTGGATTGTGCATGGGGAATCTTTCGGCATCAGCGGCCAATGTTTTGCTGACATCAAGCGGGGATGTGAAGGTAAGTGGCTTATTTTAGATGACCTGAAGAACTCTGTGGCCTGTTACAGGCTAGCTTTCATGTTTGAGTGATTATTAGGAATGTCAATGCTCGTGGTTGCTTCTTCTGTGTGAGTGCTGATGGAAGTTGATGCAGGTTGCAGATTTTGGAGTTTCTGCCCAGTTGACACGCACTGTTTCAAAGCGCAAAGTACAAACTGCAGAACCTCTCATTGCTTGATAAAACCACATAGACCTGTAAAGGTGGTTGGGTGTGCAACATGGTGAAAGGCTTTGAACCTATGTTACTGCACTGAGCATGTTCTAATAGCTTATTTCTGGCAACAACATTTATCTTGGTGGGGTTTTATGGTTGTAGACATTTGTCGGCACTCCATTTTGGATGGCACCAGAGGTCATACAGAACTCAGATGGATACAATGAGAAGGTCAGTCTCTTTGGAGTCTCACAGATTGTTGTGAAAGTGGTATTGACAGAACCTGTGAAATTAATCGAACAGATGTAGCTAATGTTTTCCTCTCAAAATGCCAAGTGCTCCTCAGATAAGGGGTTAGCTCTGTGTATGAATGGCTCTTTAGCTTTGATTATAGGTGAAGCTATGCCAACACCTTGTTCCATGTGCAGGCAGATATCTGGTCTCTGGGAATCACAGCAATTGAAATGGCAAAAGGGGAACCACCATATGCTGATCTTCACCCTATGAGAGTCCTCTTCCTGATACCAAAAAACAATCCACCACAGGTTGGCAGTTCATTAGATCTTTCCTTTTGAGAGTGTTTGTCAGCAGTATACAAAGTATGAGGCTGTTTTCAAAGGTCAATTTTTGTGTACTTATTTAAGAAGGTCATTCTGCTGACCACAATCAAAATTAGTTCAATAATTTGAGCAACATCTGTTGGATCTATGTTGGCATGGGGTGGTTGGGACTCAGCTTGATGATCACTTTTCCCGTCCCATGAAGGAATTTGTTTCATTATGCCTTAAGAAGAATGCTGCAGAGGTACACTCATAAACCTTGGGCCTGGTGCCATATTCTTTCTGGTGGTTTTGTTACTTCTCTTTAATATTTCTTTGCTACTGTTATAAAAGCACGATTTTCTGTGTCCTATTCTGGAGGATGGATTTATGTTAATGTACTATAGAATACAATTTGGCCAGCTGGTTGTTTGAGTTCTGTTTGATGTGCTGTACACACAGAGGCCCAGTGCAAGGGAGCTGTTGCGGCATCGGTTTGTGAGGAGTGCTCGAAAGAGTTCCAGGCTCCTTGAGCGGATAAGGTTAGAGTGGAAAGCAATTGACTACCAGACCTTTCTTGCCTTTATTGTCATGTTTTGTCTGGAGTGTCCTGCCATGTATGTAGGCCTTCTGGTGTGGTAGTCACTTGCATTTGGTGTTTCTTTGAAGAGGAGACAAAAATGGTGCTGTGAAAGGGGAATGTTGAATAGCTGGGACTGGATAACTATGTCACCATGGCTTACGGGCTTCAGCATAATCTGCCTCATTTTTCTTCTTCTCAGTGAGCTTCTCATAGTGGCAATTCTGTGCTGTGATGCAAGCAGAGAACGACCAAAGTCACATGTGAGCAAAAGTAAGGACTTACCAAGACCAGATGAAGCTTTTGAGAAGGATTCCTTGAACAAAGGGAACATTCTTAAGGGTGAATTTGGAGAGCCCCTCCCGCCAAGGTATGCTCCTTCTGCTTTCTAGTCAGTAGCTCCCAGGCACTACTACTAATACATATGAGGTGGGTTTAAGGTTTCAGACATTGCCATGATATATTTCATGAGAAATGGCTACATAGCTAGTCTGTCTTGTTGTTTGAAAGGTGCTAGTTTTCCATCTGTTAGCATACAATCCTTGATGTAATGTGAAAGGTCTGACTCCTTGTGAGCAAGTCTCTTAATGTTATGACCAAATTCATTGTCATGGCACCTTCAAAGTTTTATTGTGGAGATTTCTCTGCAATCTTGTATTGTTTTTGTAATGTGATTGATTCACCAGCTTCTTAGTAAGGTCGATGCAGCACCAAACCATTGGAGTTGGTAAAAGGTGGTTAATTGGTCTGATCATGTTGTATGGGGACAGCAGCAGGCGTAAGGCACTAAGGAATGCCAGCTGGGATTTTGGCACTGGGACAATCAATAGCACTGGGACAATACGAAGTGCAGTGAAGTCTTCAGATGACCAGGCAGCGGTAAAAGGCAGCCCTGAGGACACTACTGCTGCCAGACCCACATCCAGTCTAGATCTTCCAAGCATGTTTGCTGATACAGATCGTGATTGGCAGATTGTCACTGGACGCAACACTTCCATCAATGGCAATCATGGAGAGGAGCCTGTTGGAACACAAGAAGAGCCTGAAGCTTTAGCATCTCCAGAGAATGTACATCCTGTGTTCTTAACAACCTGTTAAAAGCTTGTCAGGGTGTGTTTCCATGTGCACTTCTTGGGATGAGATGATAAGCCAAAAAACTTGGTGATTGCATGATTTTATTATTATGTTTTGAAAAGTAGACAGTCTTATCAGAAAACTAATGAGTCATCTGCAGACAGGCAATTAGTAATGCTTTCCTGAAGGAGTCTTGCTTGCTTCCTGTTTCCACAGGGAAATTTGACAGGGAGCTACACAGGGACAATTGCAATGCGATCTCCTAGAGAGCATCCATCTCTGATACCATTGTCAAGTGTTCTGCCTGCTCTGGTACAAGCTGGTGACTCTTCATATGGTTGAACCCTTTCATTTTGTGAAGTGATTGCCAATTTGGTCTTGAGTGGTACTGCCATGCATCTATGCTTTGCCTGCTTGCTCGTGCCTGAACATTGTGTGGGGTTGCCTTTCCCTGGCATCAGGCAAACAAAACATCAGAGGTATCAAATGAGGATGCATCTGAGATTTTTTCAAGTGGGACCATTGTGCGGAGCAGCAAAGCAGATGAAGGTTCTTCTGAGGTTGGCACGCCTAGGTTTAAAAGGTCATCTCATGAAGGTGTCAATTCTGCCAGAGAAGACAGTGCGACCAACCTTGCTGAGGTATCTCCTGTCCTTCTGTCTTGAGAACAGATTGCTGTTTCTTTTTTAGTTAATAAGATGAGGAAATAGGTCATTGTTACTGAAAACCACCTTAAGTTTGTATCAGCCCTACAGGTGTAGTGTGTAACTGTAAGTCCTCTAAGTTACATGCACTGTAAAAAGAGGTTTATGCTTCATACAGCTGCTACTTGAACCGGTTCATCTTCCATGTAGAAACTCTTGATCAGAGATGCACTTTTGCAAAATTTCAATTCTCTTAAATCTCAACCTGAACATTCAATCCAAGCCTTTTGCAGGCAAAAGCAGCACTGCAAGCTGGTTTGAAAAAGGCACCTTTGAGAACAACCTCAATCAAGCTGCGACCAGATGCACATGATATGAATACTGTTGTCATCATGGATCCTGCAAGGCAAGATTTCACTAGAGAAATTATCTCTAATTGTAGTACTAGGTCCTTGATTTAGACTAAATTATTATTTGTCAGATTTTCTTTGTACCAAGAGTCTCTCTTTGCCTCAACAAAGGTGGGGTTCACAAGATTCCATAGAGCATACCTGGAAGTGACAAGTACTTGACAATGCAGCTGAGCTGATCATCTTGGTACAAGGTTTCTGATCTTTGTGACAATGTATTGTGTTTCCAAATAACAATGAGCAATTGTCTCAATCTGCGCCCCTTTCTGTATTAATAATGTGAAGGGAAGAGCGCAGTGGCCGGGAGACACCAAGGGCTGGATTCAGGGCTGGCAGGCGGTCAAGTGAAGATGAAGACTCAGCTCGAGCAGCAGCAGCAGGGGCCTCCCCAGCCCTGTCTCTTCTTCTTATCCCTGCACTCAAGGAGGTAACCATCCTGGTTTTGTAAGGGCAATGAAGCATTTTCTGAAAGCTCTTGTTTTCTTGTAGCACGTAAGATGCAAAGATAATTTTCAATTTTGGGGCCTGCCCTCCTTTCTACCACCCTTGGTTTGATATGACAACCTTGTTGTACTGCAAACAGAGGTAAGCGTGAGAAAATTGTGGATGATTTTGTAGACTGCAGCAGAGCAATCTGAGGGACCAGCATTGAGAGCTGCTGCAGATGCTGCAGATTCCCTGATGGATCTGGAGCGCTTGGCTCCTGGTGCATGTGAAGTCCTTGTGAGCAAGCTTCTTCAGCGTTTAGCAAGGTCAGAAATACAAACTGTGTTACTCTTTTCCATCTGCAGTATATCTTGGCCTTAATGTGTTTTAGAAACACAAGTAGCTAAACTTCAGCAGTACTGATGTCACTCCTGACTTCAAATCAGCAACTAACCTCCAAAAACCAAAAGGCTGTAGTAGGCAGGTGGATACTACATTTTCTATCTCTCCTCTAGAACATTGGATGTTTGAAGCTGAGAAGATCATACATGTTTGTGCATTTGTATATGGAAGAGTGATGGGTGCTTTGAATAAGTCGAATATTACAAGCAAAGTCATAGTTCCTGCACAAAGAGCAAGGATGGACCAAACTTATATCAAATTTCCAGAAGGAGCTCCCAACCAATTGTTTTTTGGGAAATGTGGTGTAACAGCACTGAGGAGGCGTCAGTGAAGGGGCTCCATGCGCTTGCACGTCGGGTACTCAAAGCAGATAGTGCAACTGAAGAAGTTGGAACATCACCCTTCAAACCAGGAAAGCCTGGATTTGGCCGAACTCGATCACCAACCAATGGATCTGATAGTTCAGGACTCAGCCCAGTAGCTGCATTCCTACTCTCAAGGTTTGTAACCTTTCAACCATCTTGTTAGCATAATAATAATAACCCCGGTTCAACTAAGAAGAGATCATATGGACACAACTGATTCTGATCCTGCTCTTCTTTGCTCTTTTCACAGGTGGCAAGTTCAGGTCACAAGAGATTTGAGTGTGCGGCAGTAGATTTGGAGCACTGATTTGTCACAGCTTCTGATTTGTCACACATCATGACTTTTCAAAGGAGTTTTACAGTGGTGTCTCACATTGCTTTGTATTGGCCTAACAGGGAGTCTCTGCCATCACTTATTAATAAGAAGAGTCACTCTTGCAGCTTAGTTAGCATCATCCAAATTCATGGAGTGGCATAGCTGTTCATTGCTATGTACACAAAAATGCAACTGTCTTGTCACTCCATTGGGTACTTTTTTTAGTGTCTGACTTAACTAGCTGATGACATATGTAAAACACACCATCTATATTCTGACACATTCTTCTTGGAAAGAAGACTTGACCCAGAGTGTGCAAAACCTGATGGGGTTTACCTCAAAATGTGTCAAGTGAAGTTGCATATCAGAAGACCACCACCATCTTTGATGGGCCTAGAAAATTTTCTTTGGGTGCTCGACAATGTTATGTCAACAAAAGAAACTATCACTGTAACAAATCACTCTAACAGTTGTAGCTAGATGTTTTATGAAAGGAAGTTGAACACGGAAAGGAGGATGAGGAGGGTATTTGCTTGGTACCTTTGTTGATGATGAAAGGAGGTTGGTGGAGAAGAAACAGCAAAATTGATTGCGAATCCATGTCCAGTGATGAAGAAAAGTGTGAACAGTGATGGACAACCTTTTGAATCCAACACTTTTTCTCTGTCTCCAAAAGAAAGCATTCTTGACTCTAGGGCCCAAGAACATGGCAATGGAATGTCCTCAGTTTTGTCCACTCTTTGTTGTGTGGAATGAAGAGTGTAAGAAGCTACACAACCTGTAGAACCTGCTGCCTCCCTCCCTACCCCCCCTTGAGCTTTCTTTCCAAAGTCTCATTGTGGCTAGAGCAGGGTCATCATTGGCAAATAAGCAAGTAATCCTATTACTGTTGTACTGATGATGATGGCTGATGATCATGAAACAGCTTCTGTAATATTTGAGGCCATGTAGAAAAGGAGTGAAAAGGCCAGACAAAAGAGCTTATATGAATTCCAAAAATGGAGAAGAAAAAGTTCAACTGCAAACAAGGAGTGAAAAAGACACAAAAAAGTTTGTATGATTTCCCAAAATAGAGGAGAAAAAAGCTCGCCTACAAAAGGAAGGCTGCAGTGTGTGAACCAATAGAAAACGGGTGAGGAAGAAACCGGACACAAAACTTGTATGAAATCCAAAAATAGAGAAGAAAAAGCTCGACCTGCAATGAGTCTAAAAGCACAAAAACAGAAAGAAAACGGGTGATGAACTAGGAGACAGACAAAAAGCTTGTAAGAATCATGACAATAGAGAAGAAAATGTCGACTTGAGTGCCACATGTAAAAGCACAGTAAGCATGGAGCGAACAAGCTGCGAGCAAGCGAGCAAGCTTCGTTGGATTTCCGAGACAGAGAGAAGCCAAGCCAAGAAGGATCGTGGCGATGGTGAACTCATTCGTCGGTGGCGATGTGCGGGAGACGGCGTCGTTCTTCTTCAGCGAGGCAACAAGTGTGAACCTGTTCACAGTGTTGTGGCGGCATTGATGACGACGCAGCAGCAGCAACCGAAGGGGGAGAGAGGGAAGGGGAGCATGTTCGCGAATTGGTGGGGGTGGTTAGTAGTTACCTGGAGCGCGAAGGGACACGCGCTGCCAACTCCTCCCCTACTACGGACGCTGTCACGCACTTCTAACGCACTTTCCTTCACTCGAGCCCCGCAACCCCCACGCACGACATCACGAGGAAAAGGCCTCCTGCTCCTCCTCCTCCTCCTCCGCCTGCTGCAGAGTCCTCCCCATACGCTCCTCCTTCGTACTTCACACCCCCGGCTCCTCTTCCCACGATCTCCAACCTTCCCCCGGGCTCTCGTGCGTCTCCCTAAGCACCACCGAAAAACAGAAGAAAATCTGCCGTGAAACAGCACCAAAAATAATTCTCGTGAGTTCTCCTCGGCTTCAATTTCCGATCTCTCTCTCCGCCTGAAGAAAACCGATCGATAACACACAAAAGCGAGAAAGAGAGGAAGGAGGAGAAAACATAGACAGGACAGAGAAAAGAGAGAGAATAGTGTGGAGAGATCTGTTTATGGCTCCGAAGCGAGCTGGAGGAGAGGAGACGACATCGAATGGAAGCGGCCGTAAGAAGAGAAGGACAAAGGTAGTGAATGCTGCTGCTACTGCTGCTGCTATACACCACCACATACCTGCGTACTCCAACACCATTTTCCGACATTACAGCTCCATCGGCGACTGGAAAGCCATGGACGATACGCAGTGGCAGAGCAGCACGGGGTTGCGGGGATTTGCGGAGAAGGAATGCAAGGCGATACACGAGATGATGGTGATAGAGTTCGTGAAGAATTACGAGCTTGACACCAACAGAAGCACTGTGCGCGGTTGCAACATTTGTCTCGACAAGAAAGTGATCATGGCGGTTTTCCGCCTTCCCGGAGAGGGAAGTCAGCCGAGGCTGACGCGAGTGGAGAATTTCGACGCGTCCTTGTTCTTCGACGCTGACGATCCCGGCATTTACGTCGCGACGCAAGGATTCGTGATCGACAAGATGCGAAGCTTCGAGGATCAAATCCGGTTCAGAGCTTTGACGGAAGCGCTGGTGCTGAAGCAGGTTCTGAAATACACTTCCGCGTCTTTCCTCGAGGCTGTTCAACGAGCGCTGGAAGGAGAAGCGATCGACTGGGCTTCCTATTACTTGAGTATCTTGACGAGCAAGATCAGAGCATTGCAACGAAACTCGCAAGAGCGATGCATCAGTTGCATTGGCCCCGCCATCACCGAAATCCTTGATTACCTTCTCGGTTCCACATGGACCATGGACGATGTCCTGGCCATGGGAATACTCAAGATTGCTGCTGCAGAAGCAGTAGGTGCAGGAGGAGAATCAAACACGCAGAATTCCACGGAATCTCATCCGCATTGCTGCAAGGAGGAGGAAGAAGACGTTGAAGTCCAGAGAGGAGAGCGGCACGAAGCAACGGCAGCAGCATGGGAAGAAGAAGAGCAACAAGAAGAGCGACCTTGTAGAAGACGACAGCAACAACAGCAACAAGATCTTCCCCTCGCCGCCGCAGTAGTCGCAAAGCTCGTGAAAGCAGAGCCAGAAGGAGGAGGAACAACAACAGAAGAAGAAGAGCGACGAGTGGAGGAGGTGGTGGTGAAAGGCAGTAGTCATCAGGAGCAGCTGCTTACCACGAAGAACACGATCGAAGCAGCAGCAGCAGCAACAACAAGACGGCAAGAGGCGTCGGCCGCTGCTGCAATGAGGACGACCACATCGCCGGAAAACAAACCGTTACCAAGCGTAGCTGAAATGCAAAGACTAGCAGAGAGAAACAAGCGAGCGTATACATTGTCGGAAGGGATGCTACTGGAAGAGAAGAAGAGGAACATACATCTGTTGCAGAAGAACGAAGAAATGGTACAGGACTTGGCGAGGTTGCAGAGAGAGCTCAACGCGATCAAAGACAGAGCCATCACCTACAAGCGCATCAGCAAGGAATGGCAAGCGCGAGTGGAGCAGCTGCAACACAAAGCCAACAGCGATGGACAAATCCAGGAACAAATGGAGAAGGATCTGAGCCAAAGGGAGGCGGATCTCAAGGCATTGAAGAGCGAGATGGTGAAGAAGGAGGAATTGGCAAGAGTGCATGAATACTATGCTGTTGCACGCGCACAAAGCCAAGTGCAAGTGTTGGAGAAACAGTTTCGCAAGGCACAGAGACAAAGCATGCCTGCCTATGAGCAATTGATGGCAGAATGCGGAGAATTCAAGCTCAAGGCATTGCTGTATGACGCCTTGTTGTTGTCTGTATCCTCCGGCGAGAAGAGGACTCAGTTTGTGGATGCCCAGCGACATTACCAGAGATGGCTTGATGCAGAGAGAGTCAGATACTCGCGCATGATGAACCATATTCTCGAATTCTTTGCTGAAGAAGAAGATAATGCTGAGGAGGAGGAAATTGCAGAGGAATCTAAAGTTGTCAGCACCACTCCCATGACGACAACAACAACAGCAGCAGCAGCAGCAGCAGCAGCATTGAGGAGAAAGGAGAACACAACTCTAGCAGCAGCAGCTGTAGGAGCTTTACACACAGACTTAAAACAGCTTCAAAACCCTGTTCTTTACCCACCACCGCACAGGTGCCATTTCCACAACTTCGTTCCAATTGCTAGGTTTTGCTCCTTGATGCGATCATCATCATCAAATGCACCTTCATGTGTGCAAGACATCTTGTGCAACAGAATTTGACGGTTTTCTCTGCTATTTTTGCTTTAATTTTTACAATCCCACCCACCCAGATGTTTTGAAATCAGAGCCGACCACAATTGCAAAAAGCTTACAGTCTTTTGTGCCAATTGATGTATCATGGGTGGGTGAGGCAGGATGTGACCTCGAGTGTGATGGTTGTTGTCTCACACACATAAGAATGCAGTTGAATGACAAATGGCACTTCAGAATGGTGTGTTTTTCTCCAGTCAATATGGGTGAAGGAAGAAGCATTAGCTGCCCAGAAGCTTGTACTCAAAAACCACAGCCTTAAGTCATCTGCAAAACCCTTGAGCTTTGGGTATTCTTTCTTTCCAAAGAAATCACACATGTTGTCATGTTCATTTTTTGGAGACATGCCTTTGGAGCACTGGTACCTTTGGGTACAGTGGGTACTGCTGCTTGCAAGCAAATTGTAAGGTGAGAAAATTATATCTGACACAACACTTTGTCTCCTTCAAGTTGGTGGTCATCTTAGGTTACATGAGAGAAAGAGAAGTGTTTGTGAGCTCTCTCTACATAGATAGATGCATATGAATGCAAACCAATCTTTACATAAGCAATCCATGGGCAACCAGGCACCCAACAGCCTTTTGGGTTGTCTGTCTGTCTGTCTTTCTGTATCAAGTAATGCTGATGATCCATAGCACTCATATGTGAAATACTATTGCTAGCTAGTCATTGGAATTCGTTGCCTACATTTGATTATAGATTTCAGGATTTGGCATCAAAGCTAGAATTTGATTCAATGAAGCATTTTTATTATCTTAGTAAGCATAGGTTGTTCACTTGCCAGAGTTATGCATTATTGCCTCTGTCATTACCAAGTGAAGAGGATACTTCATTTTTTTTATCTCCATTAAGAACTGCTGCTCAATCATCAAAGAGAATGACATCTGAGAGAAGCTGACAATGTTGCTCGAGATGATGGTCTTTCCACTCTTCATCATCTCAACCTTACAAGATTGAAAACTTTTGAAGATGAAAGTTTCTTAAACATACACAAATGACATGTCTAACCATCATGTTTCATGTAAAAGAGTGTTGTAATGATGCTACGAAGGCGACATGATCCCCAATCCCCCAAGTTTAAATGTAGAAGAAAACTTGGGTCAACATATCTCCACAAATGTCACATAAAAGGCAAATCCATTTTCGGGGTTTTGCGATTGTTGAATTTATCCATTTCATAAACACGATTCTCAAACTAATTGAAAACACTTTGCACACAATAGAGTTATCCGTAAAGTAAACCCCTCCTCTTCACCCTGTCTTTGGGCCTCCTTTCACCCCCCTAATCCCCTCTTTCAGTGGTATCTGCAAAGTAAAGACATTTTAATAAATCTCAGTATGAAATGCTGCCCCAATGGAAGGATGTGTGTCGAACATATTAACTTCTTGCAAATACCCCAACAAATTTTGTGTATGTTTAGCTCAATTGAGATATTCAAAAAAATCAAACTCCACATCTTGTCAATTAATATGGTTACTAACTCAATGGGCATTCTTATTGTTTTGGTGAGTTTGATGAGCCCATGTTGAATTTCCCAAAAAAAAAAGAAAAGTTGCAATGTAATAGGCACATTGCAAATTGGTTGGTAAAAATGGTTTGATTCCTCTCAATATCTTCAAATGTTTATTTGTGTGTGTTAATAGTGCCTAATTAGGTCCTCAATAATTATCTCCAAACTAATGATAATGTGGGAAAGCTGACCAATAAAATTAATAAAATATTTTTTTATTAATTTATAACTGTACTACAACTACTCAAATAATAGTTATAAATTTTTTACATTTTAAAAAAAAATTACTCCTAGTAAGGTGATAACACTACCCTTTGACATAACTACTTTCCCTAATTCTAACATTATTTTCATGCTAATGAGGTGTGTGACACTACCTACTTGAGTGAATTATGAAATCATAACAATGAAGAGTGACTTTTACAAAAAAATTAAAATTTTGATATAAATGTACTCCATGAAGATACTCAATTCCCAACTACTATTTATAATCTTTTTTTTTCCTTCTTTCATAGTCTATTGCCACATTATACTATCTCTCCAAAGCACAAGAGAAAAAAATTTAAAAATTTAAAAATAAAAATAAAAAAATGAAGTCATCTTATGCTTCCATGGTCAATAAGTACATCAAAGGGTTGCCATCTTCCATCCTCTAGTATTCTAGTAGCTAAAAAATTAAAAACCTATACTAAAGCATTTCTAACTTCCAAGATGAAAATACAAGGAAATTTTTTTCAATAAAAAAATAACTAAAATATTTTTAAAAAGGGCAAAGGGGAGGAAGAGAGAAATTGACAAAGATTGTGTGTGTGAAAGAAGAGAAGATTAACATAAATATGACCAAAAATGAAAAAAAAAAATGAAAAACTATATATTTGGGTTACCCTTTCCCCTAAATCTTCCCTAATAAACATACTTTTGAAAAATACTATTGAAATCCCACTAAACTAGTCAGTCTTCCAAAATTATCTTCAAGTTAACTCCTATCTTATAAGCAACTAAATAACCAACTAGCACCTTCTAAAATATTGGGATTGATTTTCTACCTACCATCACTAATAATTAGTTTAACTAGTGAATGTCATCTCCAAAAATGGAGATAATAAAAAATACATATTACCAATAATAAAAATTAAACTAATAAAAATTACAAGTCTACCCTTCTAATTAAACTAACCTCTTAAATGAAAGTAAAATCTAATCCTAGATTAATAATATACATTCCCCCGTAAACCTTTTGATCAATCCTTCCCAATTGTGTTAAGGGTTTCAATTTCAAAATCAAATTCACAAAATTACTTCTCAACCCTCTCAACTTCATGAAAATGCAATTGGCACCATTTTTTAGTGTATTAATCCTTAACCTCTATCAATTTGCTAATTAATATTTCAACCTTTATCAAATGTAAGATAATTTTCAAATGAGCATTGAATTGATTTCTTGAAAATTAATTTAATATTTGATAATGGATAGTCGAACTCGAACTAGGCATTACAATATATTGTCAGATCCGGGTATTTGGAAAAAAAAGGCAGAATGAAAGAACCGCCGGTTTCAGGTATTTGAAAAAAATTAGAATCAAAGAACCGTCGGTTGGTTCTCGTGATTTGAAACCCGTCCGAGAATCACTGGCTACTTTCATGAAAGAACCAGCAAAAAAAAAAAACAAAAAAAAACAAAAGGATGGTTTTCTGGGGAAAGAACTTGAGAACCGTGATTGTATGTCAGAACTGGGTATTTGATTTTTTGATACCCATGGTCATCTTTCAAAACTAGGTACTTATTTTTGTGAGAACCGTGATTACAAATTCCCTATTTAGAATTTTTAAATCTGTCAAAAATGAATTTTTATTTGTATTTTAAAATTGCCACAATTGCCTGCAATATGAGAGGGTGCTTAAGACTTTCTACTTTTGTATTTTGAATATAGCCAAATTTGGCTAAATATACAATTTGAAAAATCCTTTGTATAGGTCAAAATTCATAATTTCAGGTTGAAATTTGCTGAAAATTCTCTTATAAAACAAACATTGGTCATGACTCATCACAATACTAGTGTTTTTCTTTTTTAACAACTTGGGCTCTGCATTGCTACACACTACCATTGACTAATTTAATCAACTAATGACAAAAATGATTTTATTATTATTTTTGTTGAAAATTAAATTTCCATTTGAATGAAAATATTGAGTGACATTGCATGCATCTTTAATCGAATTGTGATTTAATTGAATTGGATTCGTATTTAATTCAATTCAATTCAAATTTCTAAATTGAATTCAAATGCATTGATTGGAATTTCACAATTCAACTTAATTTAATTAAAAAATTGGACTAAAATTCAATTGAAAAAAAAAAATGATGCAAATTGATGGAGAAGGTATTGAAAATATGATTGTGAATATGGTGTTAGAAAAATAGAACTTTAAAAGACATGCATCCAAAATGACACTTATATTCACCCTATACTTGTCTTACCTTATAAACCAACTCTAATGAATCATCATCATTGGAATTTTGTGATGTAACAAAAGTGGTGATCATCCATAAGAAGATTTAGATGAATTTGGCCACAAGAAAAATATGAAAAAAAAAAATTTAAACATCCTTTTATATTTTTTGGCTACCTACCTGAACCACATATAGAAATCTCACAATTTTTCTTAATTTTTGGTTGAATTTTTCCTATTGAAAATGTCAAAAAGCACTTGATTTTAGCACTTTTAATTTTCAAATTAAAATTCTCTCTTTGGCTATATAGATAAGCCCATGCGGTCTTGTACCAAGGGTTGTCTCAAACTTGTAGTGTAGTAAAAAGTATTGTAAAGTGATAAAATGCTCAACATCGATCTTCTGGGTGGAGGATATAATTGTTCCAAAGGATATCATGTTTTGCATGTACCTTGTTGACCTCATGCTTCATGTCGTTTTGTTGTTTTAGGTGCATAGCTACCTCTTGAAAACATTGGGTGAAGAATGCTTGCTTGCTTGATTGATTGATTGATTTAGACACTTGTTTCTTTATTGAAATACTCAAATTGCAAACCTTTTGAGGAGATAATAAATGGGTGCATTTATAATGCTATTATGATGTTTTCCATGAGATTTTTCATGCAACAACCCTATTGATTGGTTTGCATGAGGAAGAGGTTGCAAGCTTGAAATTGTAAAAAAATGTTGAGGTTTGTGCACCGTTTAGAAAAACTAGACTAGAGATAAACATGCGTTAAAAACAACAAATTCTTGTTGAGCAATGTGCATGTCTTTTGAATGATTTTCTTTTACCAAAGGAGTTGCCTTAGGAACTAGTGTACCTTTTCAGGTTCAATTGTTATTACATTATTAAGTAAAATGTGGAACTATTTGGAAATTAATTATTCAAAATATCAAAAGTTAAAGAAATTATTTGCTCATGAATGCAAAATTTTTGAGAATTTGAGATCATTGTGTAAGTTGTATCTAGAGTTTATCTAGAATTTATTTCTTTGTTTTTGCTATTCAATATCCAAAAGATAGGTGATTTATCAAATCACTTACCTATGTATGCTAAGTTAGTATTCAACTAAGTTGTTCGACAAAATGAAATCATGTTAAATTGTGTTGAGGAAAGGAAATCATGTAGCATTTATTTTCTTAATAAGATCTTTTCATGGACATTAAATGCAATGATTAATCATCATTGTCAAATATTTCTTTATCTTGGCATAATAATATTTTTCCCAAAAAATTACATTTCAAAAAATAAAATAAAATTTTGGCATTTGAGTGTTGAAATTGATAAGGGCCACTAGTTATACGTAATTGTTGCATAGTTCTAATTTAAGGTGCCAATTTGATAATATAATTGGTTGCAATTCTTTTCTTCACACCTAGACACAAGCCTATGAAGCTATTATAACATTTAAGTGCCAAGCTTTTAAAGGGAACTCCTCAAAACAATTCAAGGCTCCCATGCTAACAATCTCAATGGCAAGATAGGCTTTTCTTTTTTGCCTCTAGGCACAAGCTTAATCCACGTACCCTATATATGTGTGTAATTTATACATTAATATTATATATATTGTCTATATACAAACTGGGTTTAAATCAAAGACCATTGCTCTAACTGAAAAAATAATTAAATTAAATTATTGCAGGTGATATTTCAATTGTGAAGTTCATTCTAAATCAATTTGTTTTGTTAGCAAGTGAAATTTCAATTGTTTGTGGATTTTTCTTTTATCCTTTTTTAATTTTCTTATGTAGCCAAACTAATGATATGATCAGCAAGAAGATTTAGCCAATTTTTTCTATAGACCAAATATCAAAATTTTAAAAAAATTAATTATTCTTCTATATTTTGGCTACCCAATTGGAACACATTGTAAAAATTTGGCAATTTGATTGAAATTTGGTGAACTAGGGTTATTATCTTCACAAATATCCTTTGCCCCCAAGAAAAATATTGTTTTCGTGAGGAGTTTTGGGGATAGCTAGTTTCCTTGTCCTTTGCATAGTTAGCTTGATGAGGGTGGAAATAGGAAATTGTGGATGACACTAAACACCACTTAACAAGCTCAACCCTACACACAACTACATGGTTTTGCCACAAGGTTTAATAAATTTACCCTTCTTAATAGATTTTTTTTTTAAAAATGATTGTTCATTTTTAATGTTTAAATATATGTTAGTGGTTGGTACTCATGCTTTTTATTGAGAAGGTACTACGTTCAAACTTAGGGCTAGATAGGTGAGAAACATTAATTTTAAAACCTTTTTGTAGAACACATAGATTAGAAAGAATCATGTTGTGTAGTTTTGCATGTAGGGCACAAAAAAGATGCAAAAAAACAAGCTTGAAAAGATTGGACATAGCTTTGATATAAACTTGTATTACCTTTTCAAGTTCAATGGCAATTAAAATATTTTTGTAAATTTCATAAAACTTAAATTTTAATCTATTTGAACCATCAAAATTTAAGAAAATTACAAGGGAAGGAAAAATACAAAAATTGATGGAAACGCCAATCCTTATCCACCATTGCAAAGTAGGTATCCAATAATTGATAATATTATTTTTTATTTTTATAACGTGGTGGAACATTTTTGTTTTGCCATTTTTTGCACAAAAAAAGAAACATTACAAAATGTTGTAAAAGGTTTCATTATATTATGTTAGAGTTTCAAAGTCCAAAGAACTTGCCAATGAAGTTGGCTATATTTATTCCCATATTTTCATAAATTATTATTTTTATTGTTAAAATGGATTTTGAAAAATCAAAATAATTATTCAGCACCCAAGAGTCAAACCTAAAATACAAGAGGTAAGGCCAATGGGTTGTTGGTAGGTAGGTAATAAAAACATTAATTTGCAACAATAACAACAGTGGTTACTCAGGGAATGGGAATGAACAAAAAAATATTTCATGTCCACCCACCATTCATCCATTGTCTTCCATATAGGTGGGATAATTATTTTTAATTTGTCAAAAAATATAAAGAGTTATTTAAGGTGTCAAAGTTTGAAGTATGGTCCTTTTGCAAAGACGTAACCACTAAAACATTTCAAACTGTTTGAAATAAGTATACCTTACAATAAATTTATTTTTTATTGTCAAAAATTTCAGAATTAAAAACCTAAGCGCCAAAACAAAAATAAATAAACAAAATTAATTATTTGGCATTCATGTACCGAATCCACCAAGGTACTATGATAATCTTTTTCTTTTCAAATGATAAGTAGTTGCTAACATGGCTACACAACCAAAGCTTCAATTAACATAGGTGGTTAATTTGTGTGAAGTGGAGTTGATTTGGCCAATTTTTTTTATTAAAGAGTGGCTATGATGACAAGTTATCATTTATAAATATTTACAAAGCAACTATAGTAGCAACATGTTTGTTGCCAAATAAGTGTATTTGGCTACAACATTGTTGCAATGAAAGTACATTTGGCTACATAATGCATCAACAAAAGGTTAAAAGTTGCTATAAAATTAATGATAAGCATATAAACTAACCATTAAATATTGGTTACATGAGGAATTTCAAATCATGTTAATATTTGCATAAATTAGGTTTGTCAAACTTATGTTTAAAATAGTACTTTCAAATATCAAATGCTAAGTATTTCTTGCAAGTCACAATATTAAAGGGAATTGCAAAAGAGGTGACACAAGTCTAGACAATAGAAACACCTAGGTTGTGAAAATAATTTCCTTTTGTTTCTAATGGAAGGAAGCTCCAATGATTCCCAATTGACAAAAATCTCCATGAGATGAGTGAAGAATCTATACATGCTAATGTACTTGCCCTCTCAAATAACATCGAACAAAAAACAAGGAAACTAAAAGCATTTTATAACCCACTTTATTCCAATCACTTAAATCCCACACACCAACAAATCCGCCCTTTTGCTTGTAGAAATACAAATCAACTATCACAAAAGTTTGGCATCAAAATAATCCATTCCTTAGGTTTTTATCACATATGTCCATTCCTCTTTGATATTCCATGCATAGATTCTAAGGTATTAGATGTATGCTATAAGTAAAGGGAAAACATTGCAAAATGTTTATTTTTAGTGGAACTAACAAATAAGAATGGTAATTTTTGTCCCTTGAAAATTTGCAAAAGCCAAATTTTTAATCTTACATCATGTAACATAATTAGAAAATTATCAAGGTTGGGCAATGTAGGAAGACCTTCATGGTTACACATGGAACCAACACCTTGAACTTAAATATTCAAAGATGGAAAGACTAATAAATATGAATGTAATTGCAAGGAAAAATGTTACAAAAAATGATAAAGTAACTAAACAATTGTCTTTTCAATTCTAGCAAATCCAAATAAACATTGTAAAATGAATGTGAACAAAATATTGTCTACCATGCTTACAAAGTATCAAATCATCGCCTTCATTGTGAATGGCAATGACTAGCTACAACTACTCCCCAATAGTTTCAACAATGTACAATTTGAACTAAAGAGGTCAAAGTTTAATGTGTTTGAAAATTTTCAAAATAAAGAAACCAATAAAAGTAAAAACTATTACTTGAATGCCCCCCGAGATTATACGGGAAGCAAGATGACATTCTTGCCTTTTTAGGAATCAAATTAATTACCTTTGCCATTGTTATTTCCCACACATAGCATCCATTGTTTTAAAAAGTTGTTACCAAATATGTTGAGTCCAAAGCATGTCCCAAATTCAAACACAAAAATTTCAAACATCACATTAGGGATAGTGAATGGCCACCCACCTCCTTGACACCATAACATAATTCTAAATACACTCTAAAAGAACGCAAAATCATACATCTTGGTACCTTAACTTTCAAACTTTGCAAAATGCTAATGAATGTTCATAATGAGAATGGGGGCACTTGATGTCAAGGTCTTGAATTGATTTGAAAGCTTTTGGGTCATTTAAAACAATCATTAAGTTGGGCCACTAAAAACCAATAACATGTCCATCCTACACATCCACACATTTCATCCTTCCCCATATGTTGGCAAAACATAAAAAAGACCTCAAGTCTTCACAATTTATCAACGAAGTAATAAGTTGGACTTCCAAATGTTGGAGAACTCTACAAGCTCAAACAACTTCTAAAACATATGAATTTTGAAAATGTTGGCAACAATGTCGAGCATAAATTGATATCCATCTAACCATTAGGTTAACCAACAACATATATGTAACCAATTGAAAGATTTAAAGCAATAATAAGGAGGTTTTTTTCTACCTTTTTGCCATTAGCCACCTACAAAGAGAAAAATAACAAATCATAAGTCGAAGGAAATTATTTTGAGACTTTTTTTTTGTTTGTTTCCAATAAGGGCATGGGTCTTCCTCATCCTTCTTTGCTACATAATCTATTGGGGAAAAAATTCTAGAAAAACACAACACAATTATGCAACACAATTATGCAACACACTTATGCTTGTAAAGTATTCATTAACTAACTTGAGATGAAGGAAACACAAGTTAGCAATTTTCATATCAACTTAAGATACATAATCACACACACTATATTTTGGGGAAGAAAGAAAACTAGAAGCAAAAGCCATAAATAACAAAATTCCAAGCTATAAGTCCATTTGACAAAAAGTTGGAAAGCACATTATAACACTAAAAAAGGTTGTTTTCACAAAATGTAATTCAAATTCAAGAACACATGAATGAAAGAAATTACTTCTAAATGGGATTCAAGCCTTATTACTTAGATTTTGTGATGGTAAAAAAAGACAATTCACTTTGAAAGTTTTTACTGTTTTGTCAAAATTACATGGAAACCAAAATGTGCATGTGTGACAACAAATGTTACAAAATGTTGAATTTGAATGAATCTTAAACAATGGTTTGAAAAGGGGTTTCAAAAGCTCCACACTTGTAGACAACGAAAATGTTTAACATCTAAAAATCTTTGTGTTGTGAACTTGTTGTCCTTATTTGTTTAGTGCAACCTGAGAACAAAAGTGTTGAAAGAACTAGAAAGTTGGAATTATGCATTACAAGTTGACAATCATGTGCATCAATGGTTTTTTTCCTTTCCATGTCAATCAAGTAAAAAGAACAATATCTTAGGTCACAAAGGCACTTTCAAATCTCAATTTCTAAGTAAAAAACACCATGTTCATTATCTCTTCAAACTAGTTGTGGAAAATCCAATGTAATTTCAATGCAACAAAAAAGATGCAAAACTTCCTCCTATAAAACAAAAAATCCATCTTTGTGTTGATTACATGTCTATTCTCAAAATACAAACATGAATAGCAAGTGTTTTATTTCCAAAGAAATACAAAAAATTAAAGTTCCTTATAAATTGTTGGATCCTATTATATTTTGAATTGACAAGTTCAAAAGTCATTCAACAAAATCACAATTCACAAATTACACAAACTTGAAGCTACAAAACTTCCAAAATTGAGATTAGTTATTGATTCACCAAATCCCAACCTGAATCCCAAACAACGACCATGAAATTTGAAATAACAAAAGTGACTTGAGAAAAGAAATCATTGATTATCCAAAATGAGATTAAAAATTAAAGAATTTAAAATGGATGTGATATGACAATGGAGAATTGAAATTTTCACCATCCTTAAACTTGAAAGTGTATAACTTAGATTTTAAAAGCTTCAAAGTTCATGAATCATGATTTACCTCAAGCCTTGCACACTTAGACATGGTGAAGATCAATTCTTTGCCAACACAAAACTTAAAACTTGTGAGCAATCTTGATTCCCAAATATCATCCAACTCCACTAAAAGCCACCAAATCCCATGACCATTACTTTTTGATGTTGATTATACATCACATTGTCAATCCTTTACCTTTAATTAGCCACAAGCTTTCAAAATTCATACAATTTTTGAATTTGAAATAATCCCAATATAAAACAACAAATGCAAAGTTGCATTTGTAAATTCAATTATATAACAACTAAATTATTGCATACATGGCATTCCACTATTTTACAAATTGCAATCCCATGAGAATCTCAAGGCAATTAAAATTATTGTTGTAAAATTATTGTTGGAAAATCATGAACTTCATTGCATTGCCACCTATGAATGATGTAAACACAACATAGGTCTGCATCTTGGTAAAAAGCTTAGTCATTTGGTAGTGGTGATGGCAAATGAAAGTTGTCAAGGTGAAAAGGATTGGCAACTTTAGGGTTTAAGGTTGGTCACATAGTGATGATGCTGCCATGTGGCAATAATAACAATAGGTGAAAAAACAAGATTGATTCCTCAAATTTTATAACAAGCCTATTGTGGGCTCATCACTTGTCTCATGTTTTCGCAAATTATTTTTCAAAAAATGTTGGATAGTATGTGATGAATGATTATTTAAATAACGTCACCTAGGCCAATCATTGTGGTTGAACAAACAAAAATAATCTTTTTCTTTTGAAGGTCATTATATCTTGTGCATAATTATAAGTTCAAACCAATGTTGTCCAATTCCTAATTTCAAAATTTTGAAAGAACCTTTAGTTTTGGTTCTAACCTTTTTTTTTGTTTTTGAAGGAATCTTCAGTCCAATCTTGAAACTGGTTTTTTGGATTTTTAAAAACCTCCAATTTTGATCATTTTCACAAATAGTTTAAAATTAATCCAATTGAAAATGAGGTCTAGTTCCATCTCCATTACACACACACTTAAACAAAAAATAATTTTTTGTAATATTAGTTTGTTGAAATAATGCAAATAGTTCAAAATAGAAATTAAGGATTATTAATTGTGTACAACCAATTGAATGCAATAACTTGCCTAAAATGTAACACCAAACCTTTTTTTTTTTTGTGAAAAAGTTGTACTTATTTACCTCGAAAACCTAAACATGTTTAAAACAATGCAACACCCATGATTCACATTTTAATTCAATTTTGAAAAGAAGTTTGTTGTTTGGTTAGGTTCAAATGGTGGGTCCAACAAAACTTGAAACCTTTGGTCCAAAGACCTTAAAATGTAACCTATAACATGAACTTAAACCTATTTAAATCCTAGGACCTTCCAACCCTAGTTCAAACATTATATATATACATATAACACATTCAACAAACGGATAATGATGGTCTTCATTGAAGGCCATCACATTGTAATCTTGTTCAAGCTCAAAAATTCAAGTTTTCACCAAGTTGTTTTTAATGTGAAATCAACTTCAAAGAGCCAAGCTCCTCACCCAACTTTCCAAAAAATAGTAAATAAAATAATGAAGAGCAAGTAGTAGGAGGAAGGCAATTAAGATAGATAGGCTAATGAACAATTATTTAAAAACACAAAGGAACTCAAATCCTCACACATTGTTCCTTTGCTTTTGAAACTCAAAGAACATTTGTAGCCTTCCACCTTGCGCTTCCAACGCCATAAAAATTGCTCAATTTGGTAAAAGAATCGGTAAGATATGGAGTGTTTGATGTAAAGGGGTTTAATGTTTGATGATTCACAAATTTAAAAAGATTAAGATTTTGAGCTTAAAATCCTTGATCGTTGCATCTTTGCCTTTGGAATACGAAGAAGTTTTGCAAAGCCCTAGGTGGTGCACCCATCAGGTTTTAAATCACTCAAAATGGACTAAAAATGAAGAAGATATGAGGCTGGAACTATAGAAAGGTCTAGAGCAACTATCATTCATCCTCTTCCTTGTGTTTTGCTGCATTGCTCCTTTGCCTTTGATACTCGAAGAACATTTGTAGCCCTCCAGTTTGCACGTCCAATGACACAAAAAATGGCTCAATTCGATTAAGGAATGAAGAACAAATTGAAAATTGTTTGATGATAGGTATGTGTTCAATGATGGGCGGTTCTACCCTATGTAGTAGGTAGGAGGAAAAAGGCAGGTAAATTGATAAAAAGAAGGTATGTGGGTAACCAGTTTAATGTGAGAGAGGGGGGGGGGGATGTTGGGTCCCCAGTGGAGATGCTTTAGCCAAAGAAACTAGAACATGATGGAAAAGTATTTTTCATCCATCCACCATACATCATCCCTAATGGTACACTTGTAGCTTGGGGTTCACTCTTCTGGCAAGTCAGTCAATGGCACAATAATATGGCTTTCCTTTGAAGAAGAACTGTTTGAGAAAGAATCTTGCACCTGGCAAAACCTCCATTAAACAAAAGCACACCCAGCAAAAGGGGGGAAAACAAAGAAGAGGAAAGAAAGGAAGGAAGGAAGGAAGGAAGGAAGAAACAAACTGCAATTTCACTCATTGCCCTTTTCAGGCAAGATAGGAAGAATCTAGCAAACTTGGAACTTGGAACACAAATTTTGTTGGCCTTGCCTACTACCAAGGCAAGGATATTGTGTTTAGATTCATTATAGAGTATAGTAGCTAGTAGCTTAAGGGATTTTGGCCCCCCTAGGTCTATTTTTATATGAGGATTTTTGAGAGATGATTTGTTTTAGGCTTGTGTTGAAACTTGATATTAATTACAGAGTTATAATAATTTCTTGAAAGATTTTGGTTTCTTTTAGAGGGTTTTTTGAAGATTATATTTTTGCATGGTGAAATATTGGAATTTCCATAATAATCCTCTTGTGCCTTAAGATACTTTTTAATGTAAATGGCAAGGCCATAGTGTGACATACCCTCTTGTTTTGTTTGGGTTTTGGGTCCCTTTTGAAAGACCATATTCTTCTTCCAATCAGGACAGGATGATGAAGAATGACATCCTTGAAAGGAACTAACTCTGTTTGAATTTTTTTGCATAATTGGACTGACTTTTTGTTACACTTCTCTTGTAAGGATAGGACACACACACAAAAGGAAGGATAATATGCATTTTTAAATTAAAAAAAAGTAAAATAACTTACTTGAGAGTGAAGAATAACATGTCACACACTGTAGCTATGTTGACAACAATTGAATTGGATCCAAGCTCAAGCTCTTTCTCTCTCTCTCTCTCTCTCTCTCTCTCTCTCTACTTGACACACCATCCATGAGAAAGAAAGTGCTTAGGTAGTTTTTTTACACACACAAGCTTCTTCTTGGACTTGCTAGTTAGTGTGTGGCCCATGAATTCAAGTACCAAGTAAAGTGGGTTGTCCCCACTACTGCCAAAAAAATAAATATGGTGTACCAACAACATGGGTTGGTGGTCTCAAGGACTTTTTTAAATAAACTCATTTGGTGTACCAATAAAAGTGAATAAAAAGTCATTTCATAATAGAGTTATCCATAAAGTAAGGAAAACAAAGCACCAGAACCCTGAGTTTGGTCATAAACAGGGTGAGATTCATTAAAAAGAACACCAGAGGAAACAAAACATTAGAGCATCATCTCCCACCCCAACACCAGCAAACAACTCCTTTATTTTAGAATAGAATACCATTTAACGATCACTGTCCCCACGCAGAAATGTCATAAAAGCCCCTTTAAACACTCAAAGACCATTTATGTCTTTACATCTGAACGAGTAATAATCACTGTCCAAATCCATAGTAGAAAAAAGCTTTTAAAGGGGGTTAAAATGACCACTGCAAAATGGACCATCGATATCAGAGAGCAGCAGGATAATCCTGCACTATAGTGCTGCAAGATTTAATGAAAAGGGGCGTTTGCTGGTGTGGGGTGGGAGAATCAGAGATGCTCTTTAGCGCTCACAGAAAACCATCAATTTTGGTGGTAAATTGAGTTTAACCTTTTTTTTAACTTTTTTCCTGAGCGCCTCCACTGCTGCTACATATGTTTGCACTGCTCCGACCTGTACAGGTACTATAATTCCTCTGTGCATTAAATGCCGAGTTTTATCATTTCATACCCAGATTTAATAAAATTTCCTTACTTAAGGGAAACCATTGAAAGAGGGGTTAGAACTTAGGGAGCGAAAAGGCGGCCCAAACAGGGGGTACCTTTACGGATTTAAGAGTGGGTTATCCAGGGGACTGGAAAAAAGCTTTCATTTGGTATGTACCCAACAAACTGGGTTGTCCCTGGGAGTGAAGAAATTTATTCAAAGTGGGTTGTGCCCCAGGACTAAGAACCACAACAAAGGCACACTTGGTAGAGCTTGGCACCTGTTGTTCACCCTTGTTTGCCTCTTATAGCTTCTTTGAAAGAACATTGACCTCATGTACCTACCCATTGAATGATTCTCACAGGCAATGAAAAGAGAATGGTGGACTTTGGAGTGATCAAATCTAGAGGGGCCACTAACTCTTGGCTTTCCCGAATGTGGACAATTCTTCCATGGAGTCACAAAGTACCTTGGAGCAAATCCATTCAACTTGGCTTCAACTTTCTCCTTATAAAGTTCATTCACATCAAAGGGGATATATGGAATGAGAAAAAACAAAAATAAACTAGTTAGTCCCCCACTCTATCCCATTCATATCCAAGAATTCAAATGAACCCCAAAATAAGTTGACAAGTGACATAACATCTTTCAATTTCCTAGTCTTGTTTTTAAAACTAAATAGTTTAGTTTAATCCCCTTGGATTGCAAGGGGTCCAATTGTTCCCATTCATGTTTCCAAGAAGTTCATTAAAAGGCTATCTCTCATCCCAAACTTTGAAAAGTTAAGGTTTGCACAAGCACAAGAACATTTGAACCATCAATCATTATCTAATTTTTCCCCTTTTAGTATGAATAGCTCAATGCAAGATTAAACTAACCCCATCATTTTATTTTATCAATCCCTTCTATGTGAAAGGTAGAAGGTTAATTTACTCCACAAATTTTTAATCCTTTCAACCAACCCACACCAAGAGAGGGTTAAATGGAACAAAAATAACCTTCTAACCCTCAATGTGAATGGACCTTAAGGCATCTCCTACCTTTGAACCTTGGGCATGTTATTGTCATTCAATAGAAAAGCATTATCATTGTACCCTATGGTGAAATGTGCACATATTGTTGCTATGTATTTTACCCCCAAGAACTTAAAAATCCTTTGGTTTCACTTTTTGGACAATTTGGTGAGCCTTTCATACCAACACACATAAGTGCCCCTTTCAAAGCCTCAAAAGTGGCTTTTACCCCCTGAATCTTTTGATCAATTGTGCTAGTCTATTATTATCTCACGATTTTTTATTTTTATTTTTTTTAAATTCTTTTTCTTCTATGAAAAGCATGACAACTTTGAGGCAAAAAGAGTAGTTGGTTCTTGACATATTGCTACAAAATTGTTTTGGGTCTAGAATTTCATGAATGATTAGATTTAAATTCCCCAAAATGCCAATGGATGCAAACATTCCAAGAATAATCATTTTTTTGTAATTATCACATATAGAAATCAATTTCCTTAAATTTGTAAAAGCTATTAAAGATTATGAAAGTTTGATGGAGGGGTTAAAGTGTTAGGAAAAGGTGGGGAAAAAAAAAAGATGTTGTAGAAGTCATGGGAACCACTTGAGATATAACATCATATATTTCCATTATGAATATCAAATGGTTCAAAGACCTTATTGGGTGAAAGCACACCCCTTAATGTAATCATATTGTAATTTTTTTCTTGGTGAACGCTTTTGAGCCCAAACCATATTAATATTGACAAGTTTCACAATGTTTTTGCATATTATACCAAAGCATAACCCAAACAATAGAAGAGAAAAAAAAATCTATGTATATCATGGTGGATTTGAATATATTTGTACAAAAACAATAGTTGTAATTATGTATTGAAAAACGCAATATGTATTTCTAAAAAATGAATTTTTAAAAATCTTTATGAAATTTGTAATATTTATTTAACATGTGATTTCACATATTTGGATTATGTTTGTGAGTCATGTGAAAAGTTAAATATTTTTCATCTCACAAATGAGATTTTTTCAAGGCATTGACCATAAGTATGTGCTGAATTGAAATTTTAACAATCATTTTGAAATGAAAGGTGACAAACATTGTGAGTTAGGCTAATGTATAAAATTCATTTCAAACATTTATTTGGATGATTAATGAAACCAAATACCTAGTGTAATTCGAAATTTGAAATGGGTTATATTATATTATGTATACCATAAACATGTCCATGGTTTGTTGAATTTAAATCTTAAATTCATTTATTTATTCAAATAATATTATATAACATAACTTTTATGAAAATCTCAATCCAAAGGCCCAAACACCAAAATTAAAACCCAAAAGTAAATATAACATGTTTTGGGAAGTATATGTTGTAATACTAGACCCAAAAAGGCCCCAAAAGGGGGTCACCATAGTGTGCTTTCACCTTATTCTATAGACCAAAATGTTAATAGACTTGGTAATAAGATATTGCCCAATGTTTGTGGATGAAGGCAAATACTGCAATTCCAAACTGTATATCCTTTGAATAATGACACAACCCACTTTCGGTTTCTACCCTTATCCATATTATCCACTTCAACTTCACAAATTGAAACATGCATAAAAGAAAACCTTTTAGAAAAAATGATTAAAATATATGAACTGCAGCAAAAAGATTAAAAGGTTTTGTTAGTATACAATTTAAAATCCCTAATATCAAGAGCAATTAATATCAAAAGGTTCAAACATAGGGCAAAGTATTTTGCAATTAACATCCTATAATTAAATATGAACGAATACATGTCATTATCACAAACAATATGGCCTTGATCCATGACCAAACTTAGAAATTAGGCAAGTAAGCAAATCACATCTAACTACCATAATTCTTAAAAACATGGTGAAGCACCCATGTTTAATTGAAGAATGGTTTGCTTCCCAATGGACATGTGTTTTGATTATGATACAAATTTTGTATTTTAGGGCCATTGCACAATGTGATATCATCCCCTTAGCGTTGGACTTGTGACCAAGGTTGGGAAAGACCCAAAAAAACAAATCAAGAGTGACGTCAAAACTCTTGTCCAAATTGAACCAGTTTTCAACTATTGAAATTTTCTTGAACAATATAAAAGTAAAATGGGGTTACAATCACAAAACAAGAATTTATAACAATCATTACGCTAGAAATGTCATTGTATGACTAGTCCTTATCGATTATGTTAATTGCTTATGCCATTTGTAATTGATTTGAACATGTTGTTTATGCCATTTTTAGTTGTTGAACCACTTGTAGTCATATAAGATTAGTCATAAAATGGCATTTTTGGCATAATGGATATTCATGGCCATTTGAAAGGTTTGAAGTCAAATTACCAAAATGACAATTTGAAAGGTCAAATCACTTTCAATTGAAACATTATATGTTTTTGGAAACCTCCTTCTAATGGCTATAATTTTGTCCTTCAAAGCTTTCAAATTGGAGGTGAACAAAAAAAATTATGAACCTTCAAAGTCATTCATCAACTTACAACACCTTTATGACTTTAAACTAATTGTTAGTGTGCCATGCATTTCACAATTGTTGAAGACTTGGTACACATTTTAATCAAGTTTTCATAAGGTTGAGTTTGTGGATGTAGTTAAGTTTGTAGAGGCTAAATCATTTCACTTGTATAATGATCCCTCCCTATAATTGTGTCCAACATTAGATACATTCTTTTGAAGAATTTTTTTAAAGATGGTGGGTTGATACGACTTATTTTCAAAAGTTTCTTGGTTTGAAGCTTGTTGGCAAAACCTTTTTTGTCCACACTCGCTTTAATAATGGATTTTGTAAAGCAATCCAATAGGAGAATGAAGTTAATGTGCTAGCCAAGGTTCAAAGTGCATGCACTAAGCATGTCACACCTTGATATCAAAATTATAGCAAATATTTTGAGAGCATGAAATGATGAATGTTATGAGAACAATCTAGCTTAAAATTTCAATATTGTTTAAACAATGAGAAATTGTTGATATGTTCATAGCTTTGTTTTGCACTTTTTGGAAGACTAAGATAGGCATATTTGTTCCTCCATTGTTGGACTCACACTTGTTGAATATCCATTATTCATTTTTTAGCTCGACCATGAGTTGTAACGCTAAGTTAATAAGGGTTCTATTTGCTTTTCAAAACATATATAGTCCCTAGGTTATGGATGAAAATGAACATTTATGCCATCTTGTCATTCAAACTAAATGATCGATACATCAAGTTCATTGAAATGACTATGATTTGAGTTTTCTTAATTATTTGGTAGATGAAAATACATTCAACAATTTATTCTTCGTGAAAAATGGGTCGTGAAATTGTTTAATGAGACAATTCATCATGTGACAATCTATCATGTTTAGTCAAAAAATTTATAACTTGAGCAGTTTTCCATGTGATGATGTGATTTTGAATTAGAAGGAATTAAAAGTGAGGTGCCATGTAGAACAATTGTTTTAATTTTACATTCTACTAGTTTAACATTTATCATGATTAGCAACCTTGTGTTCTTTTGCCTCAAATCATTTTTGTATGAAAGCAAAGTCTTTATTTTTAATGTATTTAGTTGTCCTTTTGGAGCACTTCCATTTTTTCTTTTGTTATCAATTATGTTTTCTCATTGAAGAAAATTTTATGCATCATGCAAGTGGAACTAGTCATTGAAGTTGCAACAATTATGGCTTTTGGGTCTTGCACATGGTCTAGTGGGTTCCACCATTTATATGGAACATGGTTTTGAACGGTTTTAAAAACAAACCTTATCTTACAATTTCAACTAACAAAATAAATTGTGACAATAACAACCTTTTCAACAATGGAATTGTGCATGTAATTTGGGGGGGACATTTTTTTTTGTAATTAAAAATTACATGAGCAAAACTACAAGGTCCCATATAGGTTGTTGGGTAGAAATCATAAATCAATTATTTTTGCAATACAATTGTGTTTATTCTCAAAATCCAAATACAATCAACATAAGGTATGCAATAATAATAGGTCATTTAAAAAAATTTAAAAACGATATGGATAAAATTTGTTAATAGGTTTAATTAGTAGGATGGAAAAGGTGTAATTTATACTAAAAGTAAAGGAGGTAACATTATGGAGGTGATATTTACTTAGTTATAAAAACAAGGAGTTGATGAAAGTCTTGACACAAATAACTTGATGGTCTACTTACTTGGGTTGTGATCACGCCATGTTCACTTTGATTATGGAACCCAAAAGTCTCAATTTTTTCTTCAAGTATTATTCCTTATGGAAAAAAATGAAATTTCCATTATTTGTAATGATTTTGTGAGTCTTAGACACGACCTTCATCATCTAAAAGTTTGTGATTTGGTAATCAAATGTTTTTTTGATGTGTTTTAAAAACTAAATTTGAACATGCATTATATTGTTTTTTTAATCATTGTCTTTTCTTCATCACTCTTCATGCCCTTCAACTAAAACTAAAAATTCAAAAAAAATACAATGTCAAAATTTAATGCAAAAATAAGATATAAATTAAATTCAAGGTGGATTAAATACATGGATATTAAAAATTGCTTCAAACCTCAAATTCCATTTCCAATGCTTGTGAACCCTTAGTTGTTTAAAACTTAAATTGATATATCCTATTGACATGCACAAAACCTTGTGAGTTCTTATGCCCAAGTGAGACAAAAAATATTAATGATTTGTCAGATAATGGTTTTGCCCTAAATGGTAGGTGCAAACAATGTCATGAAAGATGGTGGAACCTTCTAATATGATCATGTAATTAAAATGTAAAGAATGGGTTAATTTTTTAAAAACTAGTCCAAAAAATAAAAATAGGTTTACAATTATTGCCCACAAGTTGGTTTTCAATTCAAACAAGATTGTATACCACATCCTACACATATGCAAAGTTTTTACCTTTGGGGGAAAGTCAATAAACACAAGGAAGTTGTTTTCTAACAACTACATTTGAGAACATTTTTCTTGGTTGTATATAATCATCCATCCCCTTCATGCAACCTTAAAGTACCCTAAACCTTAATTCCAATTAATAAATAATATTTTTTGTCTCTTCCAACTGGTGTTGGAACAATTGAATGTTGATTTCATTAAATTCACAAATATACTAAATGAAAATTCATGACCTTTTTTACTTAACCTCCACTACAACAAAAGGTGTCCCTGTATGCCAAGTGATTTCATTGGATTTTGAGTGAATTCATTGGTTTAGTGAACTACAACCACATTTTGTAGTAGTGCTCAAACTTATTGAATTTTTTTGCAAGTTATGGTACCTCTTCTGTGATAACTAAACATCTCAAGCATTCAAATAAGGAGTGTTAGACTCATTTAAAATTTCTTTCAATATTTAACATTTTGATTTTTTTTATAATAAATTTCTTTGGGGTAAACATGGTTGTCAATAGTGATACCTTTTTATGGAAACTAGTTTAGGACAATCACAATTCCTATGGTGGGAGATTGTCAACTCCACATGGTCCCACTAACTTTTCAATGTGTGAAAGGAAATTGCCTTATTTATTCAAATTGTTCAAAAACAAAGATTTTGTACTTATTTCCAAACTTCTTTTCTTCTTTTTTGGTTGATTGGAAAAATTTAAGTACTCCTCTCTTGGGTAGTTTTTTCTTTTTCTTTTTTTTGGTCAATTTTGTGATGTAGGCAAAATGGCCATTGCCCATGGAAAATTTAGTCAAGTTGGGTAATAAATAAGATAAGAAATTAAATATTTAAATTCTCTATATTTTTGGTTAGCTAATGGAACCAAATATGAAATTTTGATTTTTTTTTAAAGTTGTGAATTTTGGGATTGTGAACCGCAAAAAATGACTTAATGTGTCATGAACTAAAAATTAATAAGCAAACTATGAAAATTAATGTAGGGCAAAAGATCTTTTTTTAATTATGAACATTTTAAAATTCTAATAAAATATTTTTACACTTTTCAAAATAACTAAACGAATCTTAATACACAACTTATTTTAAAACATTTTTTGCCTTAGCCACCTTGTGGGACATATTCTTAAACCATGGCCAATTTTGGTACTTTATTCAAACATTTGTAAAAGGTTTTTCCTAAATGGGACATGTAGTCAATCTCAAGTATATATTAAATGTTGTGCAAGGTCACCCATCCCAACATTATTCCAATCAACAAAAGCTTGATTTTTAAATTTTTCTTGAAAAAACATTTTAAAAAATTCTAAATTCAATAACTTTTGCTTTGTTAGTTTGAAAATTTTTAAACATTTTTTTTACATATCACCTCATCAAGGATGTTCTAACAATACCAAAAACATGATGTGGGATCCCATGGGTTGGGAGGGTTACAATGTGGTCACATCCAAACAAACAAATACATGTATTAATATACAGATTTAAAACATCAGTTATGTTCTAGGACAAGCTTTAGTAGACCTTTTATCACCTAATAGAATTACGATTCTCCTTACTAGGCTCACCGTGGCCCTAGGTGGAAGGGGCCCTATTAGAGTTGTTTTCTAATGCATGTGGGGATTTTTTCAACAATAAATGAAACCCATTTAGTTTTTTAAGTATGGTAATTCCCCAAGGATGGGTTCAAAATTCCCTCATCCTAGGCCCTTTATTTTGGGAATGTCCCCCACCTAGGGCCGTACCCATCATAAATAAAAAATTGAACAATACTATAAGGTTTTTTTAGACTATGAGTCAAGGCCAAATAATCTTGGGGCCAATAATGGGAAGTATTGAGCACTTTTGGTCCATTATTTGGCATCATGTTACTCATAAAATAAATATTTTGTAAAGTTGAAGATGTTCATGTACTATAAATGTTTGCGGCCAAGAGGTACAAACTAGAAACTTGGAACCAAGTCTTCAACCTTTTGTATGCTTTCATTATATTTTTTTAACTATCATAAAAGACAAAAATGGAGATTGACAAAACAAAAAGGTACAAAAATGGAGAGGAATGAAAGAAAGAAAAGATGAAAATGAATAAATATGAAATAGAAGTTGCACATGATTTATTTTTCTAAGATGAACAATCAACATGGATCCAATGCATTCAAAAATAAAATCACGAAAACTTGGGGAGGAAGCTAACCCCCAACAAGAACACCATCACAATTAACACTAAATGACTGACAAAGCTAATAACTCCAACTAACTTTCAACCCATCCCTCAAGCATAGAAAGAAGTGAAGATACCCAAGTTTGTTGAATTCAACAATGTGTTCATCAATAACATAATATGGTGCAAGTTATCAATATATTGTGGTGTACATTTCCAATGAAACTTTCCATAATCTATTAGCCCTTCCAAGATTCAACCACTTAACTTGTACTTAATGTGAGAAGAGATTTGAAAAATAGCTTCATTTTGCTCCATTCAATGTATTTTTCTAGACCACCATACGTTTGAGCAATGTCTAAATGGAGGAAAAAATACATAATATCTTCAACAACTTATTTATGAAAAAGACATTATTGAATATTGTGAGCACACTTGGGTGGCAAGGCAATAGGAGGATGTGCCAAGGAATGTATAATACGTGTTGCCCATGCCTAAGTTAAACATGTTAAGGGACATCTAAAGAACACATGTTTGGTGGATTCAACCAAGACCTTGATGCATTGCATGTAAATAAGATCAACATCCTTGTTCAACTTGCTTCTCCATGAATTGACCACCACCACTTTATGTAAAATAGACCAAATCAAACTTGCATCCTTTTTTGCATGCTAACTATGTCATATGTTTTTTCCCAATTTACTTTGGGAATGTAATTAAACGTTTGCCACTTCATTGAAACGGGCGTTGATAATCCTTTCCTTTTGTTTAGCAATTCTCACCCTAAAGGTATAATGCATGAATAGGGTACCATCCTTCTAGTAACATGAATTTGGATTGAAGCCTAAACTTGCGAAAGGGCCATAGTAGATTTGGAAACTATGTTTTATTAGGCCTTTCTTCATCATGACAACTTTGATCCTATTGGAAAGCCAATTTACACCCAATTGCCTACAAACGTCTCTTTAAAAATGTTGAGTTGGTATTGACCAAAAATAGAAAATCATATTCAAGGATTAACAATGACTACAAAATAATTTCACACTTTAAATGAAATCTTGTAGTTGTGCAAAAAACCAAAATTGAATCATATTTTCTTATTGTAGAGAAGATCCCAAATCCATTCTTCAATTTTTGTATCTATTTGTGGTAAATGTAGCTTGATGAACCATTGGATAGGGATCCTAGCCCTGATGCCATCCCATAAATATTTGAAGTCTTTTAATTCTCCTTGTCAAGATTGAATTTTAGCTTAATGTGTTCTTACAACAAAAATCTTTTGGTTATAGTATCCCATAGATCCTTAACCTTTCACAATCTTGCACAATGGAATGTTTCTACATGTTGAAGTGATATTCCAAGTTCAACACCCCTAAACTTAATAGACTATCGTAACATCATAACACGAATAGATTCCATTAGTATTAGTGGCCCCTAATGTAAGTTCTTGAACATGGATTTCCATGCACTTGCAATCATGCCTCAAACTTTGTAGCTAACTATAAAAACATGATTGTGCACCAAGATTTAGTGACAGTTAGAAATCCAACTTTTATGTTTGGAAGTTTAAGACTTATTCATCTTATAAATGAACAAAATTTTGCAATTAAAGTCATTAAGTTCAAAATCCATGGTTCACATGTAAAGGCCACTTACATTCAAAATCCAAGAAAATTTGAATATGTTACCTTCAAATAATTTTATAGATTTGTAATGTGCTTCAAAGACTATGAAGAAGATTATGTGGCAAGTAGAGCTTAAGGACATGGGATTTGCCATACAAAAAATCTACTTCATATTATTATTTTTGTAACACCCAATGGGTGCCTAGTGGATACCATGGGAAAAAAATGAAACAAAAATGAGGGTTGGACAAGGGGAGGTGTTACAAAATGAAATGCATGTTGCACACACACATGAATAGTTAGGTATACAATAAGGCATTTGATTGAAGGCATTATCAGTGTGAACTTGGGAAGACCTTGGCTATAAGGGCTTACATTCATAAATGATTTTAATGGTGTATATTACCCTTCGTGAAAACTAGTTTAAGCTAATTAAAAATAGTAAAATCCAACTTCTTTACTTGTGTTATATAACCCTTAAAAATAGGCTTTAAAGCATGCCCAATGGTAGCAATGAATTGACATTTGATCTATTTTTTGAATGAAGATTTATAGGGAAACACTATGAATTTTCTTTGGGCTAGTAAAAATGTGAATGTTCATAAGGCCTTGCAAGATCACATGGATCAACAAATGATTTTTTTTCATTGGCAATCTACAACAATTGGCCTAAATGGTGAAAGTTATATAGTCTTTTAGTTTGTACAATCCATCTTTTCAAGTTCATGAACGGGGATGGGGAAGAAACTAAAACTTTACATTGGATGCGTTCAATAATGATAGAGGCTTATCATTGGGCATGCTTTAAAAGCATGCCCAACAATAGTAGTAAAATGCCCATGTACCATATATTTTGGATGTAAATTTGTGAAAAATGATTGTAAAATTGCTTGGGGGTGTCAAAAAGTGCACATTTTACTAGGGCCCTCCTAAAATGTCAATAGTAAGAAATTAATAAATTACTTTTTTCATTGGCCAACTATAATTATTGGCCCACATAATCATAATTAAATAGTCTTTCATTTTGTATAGACCATCTTCTCAAGTTCATGGGTGGGCATTGGAAATGGTAGAAAAACTAAGTAGTGCACATTGTATTTGTTAAATATTGATAGATGATTGTTCTTGGCCATGCTTTTAAAGCATCTCCAATATTGTAACAATTTAAATGTCCATGCAATGGCAACTTGAGGAAAAAAATGGCATTGTGATCTTCATCCAAATGCTTGCATCATCAAATTTTTTGCTCATGTTTTTTGTTTCCCCACTCTAGCAATGACATTAATTATACCATTAGCATCATGAATTGTCATTTGTTTTAGTTTTTCTTTGTTTGCTTTGTGAGTGAGTGGAGAGCAACGTGTGTGTGTGTGTGCCTTTGCAATGAAACATTTTGACATACATGTGTGCATGCCTATGTGTGGTGCAACATTTTGTAGTAAAGGGCATGATTTTTTTCTTTTTTTCTTTTAGTTTCTTGTCTTCAATGTTTGTTTTTCAAGGTTTTAAGAACTCGTTAATGGAGCAAAATGATTTGTAAGGTGTCTTTAAGTATGTTCAATGGTCATGTCAATAACTCATATCGTATATTGCTCACACATTTCTTTTACATCTTTTTTTATACACACACAATTATGTGATATTTTCATAAAACATTGATTATGAACATAGATTAATCATGTGTTGAATTAATATAAATGGGAATATCATGATTAAACGAATGTAAGAGTACAATGGGCAATCCAACTCAAAGGTGGTTGTCATGTGATCTCCACGGAAATGATATTTCTTGTGTGACCCTTTTGATCTTGAAATGGCATGAGGGATTAAGACCAATAACATGAACAATATGAAACAAATGCACAAAGTGTGATTACAATAACTACCATAGCCAAAGCGCAAAGAAGCCATTACTACCATCACTACCAAACCAGTGAACTACATTTTGCGTGAAAAAGTCGGCCATGAAAAATTCTTGAACCATTGGTTAACTTGTTACATGAGAAACACTTGTGTAACAAGCTTTGTGATATGTGGTCATGTGTGATGCTAAGAGTTGGCCTAAGAGACAACCTTCTCCCAAAGGGGACTTGGTGTTGTCTTGGGGTGACTTGGGAGTCACCTTGGGAGATCGAGTGTTGTGAACACTTTGTGGAGTAGCTTTCTACGGGCTTGTAGGAGCCTACATATACTAGGTCCTAGTCATGTAGCGAATATGAAATAATTCGCAAGTCTAGTCCAACTAGGCTGAAACGGGCAAATGTGTGGCATGCACAAGTAGTTAGGAGTTGAATGGATGAAGAAACATAATGAGCTCAACAAGCACAAAAGGCACAAAGGTTGAGTGAGGAAAGGCATTTCATGAAGCACTACAATTGTATCCCACTATAAGGCTATCAAATTTATTGACAAATTTAATTTTGTTGGGGGGGAGAATTTGATGGTTTGTGATGAAAATGTTCTTATGATTGTAATGCCCCTTAACATGTAAACTTCAAGACTTAACAAAGTACTATTTCATAATTGCCCAAAATAACAAAGGGAAAACAAGAATAGATTTTAACATGTAGGTAAAGCTTCACGATAAGGTCATTCTCAAAATAAGAAGCATGGGCGGTGGTGTTTGTGTGTGGTCCCACATTTTGAGAATGTCCCCCAATTGTGGGCTTTACCCATCATAAAACCTAAGGCAAAAGTTATCATGACCTTAAATATATGTAAATCATTAGGCCTAGGAGAGAAAGGTTTTACACCTACTCCTTAAGAGCAACATGGATCTTACAACTATTATGGTGATTATATGCCTATTATCGATTTGAATCCTTCTCACTCTTAAAGAATAGGTGAAAAATCCTTTCACTTTTATAGGAAGGATATTCATGAATATAAGGTGCCCTCCAAATACACTAGGAAACTTCTCCAAGTGTGGTATGAGTTATGGAGGGAAGCAAAACAAATCATAACAAGTCAACATTTCCTTCTTTTCTTTGGAGAGAACAAAATGCTTTTTTGGCAAGGTTTCTCAAAGGATAGGTGCAAAGGGTTTAGGGGTAGGGAATAAGTGGAAGCTAACCTAGAGGAATATAAACTTATAAAACCACAAAATTTGGCAGAAATCCTTCACATGTGGGTGGAAAGATCTGGACACCATAATAAGCCCATATGAAGAAAACCAAGGTACAAATATGTGGCCTCCAACACAAGATTTGCCACATATTTGCCTCAACTATCAACACATCATGTAGCTCATAAAAGAGGCTAGTCCAAAAAATTTAGTTTATTTGGAGGTCATGTTACCAAACATGTTTCTCATGCACTCTTCGGAGTGCATTTTAATTAATTAATTAATTGAAAAAAGGTCTCCATAATTTGTTGCCAAATTCTATGCATGGTTTTTGGCCCCCATGCCCAATTCAAAAATAATAATAATAATAATAAATCCTCAAAGGGACATGAGGGATTAAAAGTTATCTAGAAATATAAAGGAAAACCACTAGCAACACAACACATGCATTTTATTGGACCATTTAAATTGCATCATTTAAATATTTAACACCCATATTCATTCTTTCCAGAGATGTTTTTTTAATCAAAAAAATTGTGAAGGAAATTTTTTAATTTTCAAGAATGTTTTATTTGTCAAAATGAAAAATTCAAAATTAAATTCATTATTCAACGAACATGTGTCAAAGCTACCAAGGTCCTATGGTATTTGCTTTTTTAAATTCTTGTTCAATAGACACATTTTGATCACTACTATGAATTTATGATCATTATTGGAAGATTGTTGTTGTATAATGTGATTAAGAAAACGATGTAATATATGCCACCCTAGAGTCTATACCGTTAAGTCATGGCTTAAATTTTTTTTAATTATAAAAAAAGATACATATAAATCTACTAATAATGCCTCCATGAAATTTAAAGGCAAATTTTATTTTTTCAATTCACATTTCATTTTATATTTTCATTATTACATAATTTATCTCAAGATTCAAATTTAACCCATGGCTTTATTGTGAGGTAAGGCCCGTGGGCGAGGGTATTCCCGAAATGTGGGCGCCTACCTTTCACCTCATCAAGGCCATTATTTCAGGAATGCCCTCACCCCAGCATATCTTTACCAGCAATTTTTTGCCAAATTCGCCAGATTTCAAAGAAAATAAATTTCACATCGCCATATTTTTATGACAAGGTTTCAATAGGTAGCTAAAAATATAGGAGAGGTTTTTTATTTTATTTTAAATCTACTTTCATATCTAGCATGTAGCCAAATTTGGCTAAACTATTTTCTGAATGATCACCACTTTGACTACAGCACACAATCCTCAAAAGAAACCCTGGTTTACCCTAAGGCCTAACCATAAACTTAATGTACAGTAAGTCACACTTAATTAATCCTTTGTTGAATGCGTTAAAAAGAATCAAACTTACATTAAATTGGCAATTGATTGCCAATCAAACATAACCAAAATACATGGTAATTGCTGTAGAAGATATCAGCTTTTTTTTTTCTTTTTTTCTTTTTTTTTGGGGCAAAATTTTGCCAAATTTGACCGGAAAAATCTGATTTCAACCTAAACCAAGGATTCTTCATGGGAAAAAAAAGGCCCAAATTAGTCAGATTTCGAGAATTCCTTTTCCCAAATGGCCACAGTTTTATGATAAGTTCCAACAGGTACCCAAGAATAATATAGAAAGAATCTGGTTTTTTTTTATTTTTAAAAACTTTCATATTTAATATGTAGCCAAATTTGGCTAAATCATCTTACAGATGATCCCTAATTCAGCTACATCACAAAATTGAAAAAACAAACCCTGAAGGGTACGGTATGCTCGGGGTTGAGGACATTCCTGAAATAATGGGTCTAACACAACATGGTAGTGAAGTCTGGCCCCATAGTAACCCATAAGGTGAATGTTATCATGATCACAAAAGCTGGTCTCCTGATAAGACAGGGTGAAGACAAGGTGACTTTAGGGATAACTCTATCATATATAGAGGGATGCATTGTGTGCAAGGTGACTTTACAGATAACTCTATCACATATAGAGGGATGCATTGAGTGCAGTACATTCTTTAATTTGAAGCCTGATGTTGAGGGCAGTATAGTAGCCTACCCCAATAGGCCTCCACAAGGCTGAAAATTAAAGAATGCCCTAACATGTAGGGCATTCCTTTGCATTCCTCTTTTTCAAGTGCATATTCTCATTTTCAGCCTTGTTTCTTCGGAAAGGAAAGTGTGCCTTATATTGAGAAGAGTGCATTTCATGGGAAAGAGTAGTTGAATCTACTTATTATGTATTGTAATTACATTTTGGTTTGGTAGGTACCAAGTAGATAGGTAGGTACCCACCTATTTCATAACTACTTAACTAAGAAGATACGTATAAAGTGTAATTATATTTTGATTTGATAAATAGCTAATAGGGTTGGTAGGTAGGTACTTATTTATTTACATAATGTAATTAAATTTTGATTTGACTAAAGGTATTGAATAAGAGGTTTAAGTAGGTAAAAAGCTTCCTACTTACTTGCTACCTACCTACCTAGATAGATACCAAGTAAATAGATATGTATGTACTTACACATGTACTTACATATCAACAAAGGTATCTAATATATGTGTAGATAGGTTGATACCTCCTATAGATGACATCATAACATAACATTATAGTCATATGTATGAATGATTTATTTTATTCACACTAGTCAATATATAGAATTCACATAAGTAATCAATTTGCCATGTGTATGGCACTATATCTAGTTCAATTAGATACATAATTGTAGTTAGTCATAAGAGACCTATGTACTTTTCATTTCAATCAACATGGATGTAGTTAGTCATTTTAGTCAAAACATACATGACTAACCTTGACATTCTAATTAGTCTATATATCAACATTTCTAACAAAAAGGACATGGTTTTATTGCAGGGAAAACAACCAATTCTGTGCATTTTGTAATAGCCCTCTAGTTTAACATTCTTGTGTTAAATTATTTATTTTTTTCCAAATTCAAATTTATAGTAAAAATGGTAAGTTATGGGATTTTTTGTTTAATCATATGCGAAATCTATTTTGACAATGACAATTGATTCTTTCACTTATTGTCCAAAAAAATATTTCATTAAAAATTTAACATTACAATATTTTCTTTTATCATCATAATTCTTGGTTGTAAACAACACGGGTTCCATTTTATCCAACAATTAAAGTGAATTGTTGCAAATATGAAAATTACTACTAAACATAGGTAGACAAGTGATTAGCAAATCATCTACCTATTAAATACTAAGTAATGAAAGCAAACAAAATCAATAAACCTTAAATACAACATATGGATTTGTATTAAGTTCCCAGAGTTTTTTCATTGTTGGGCAAATGATTTCTTTAAAATTTGACCTTTTCAACATATAATTTATAGAAAATGTGGCATATATATATAATCATTATTGAACTTTTAAAAATGTTATGATATATGAAAAATTACCAAACTATATAAAGAAGAGAAATTGGTACATTGAAATGTGGAAAAATAGAAAATGGACCTAAATGATGATGACAATAGAGTTATGTTTAGACTCATGTTGAATTCACTGTTTTTGCACCTTGTTGGCCCCTTATTTGACTCATCATGTCCACTTTGATGTTATATGTGAAGTCCCAAAAAGTCATGACCAACATGGGATTCCCAAAGGAAAGATTTGTTGTTTGCTATTACTTGTGAGTTCAACATAAAGGGCAATGTTATTCAACACACAAGCATGCATGACCATAAGAATTGAGCACATGATGCACCACGTGACCACATTTGTGTGAATTGCATGACATAAGTTTGTTTTTGCCTTTTCAATTAGCTATATACATATTGTGGCTTTGATATTGCCAATCATTCCAACAAATGTTCACATTTTGTTCCCCTTTATGTGTTGTGCTTAACCTTGTCCCATTTTCAAAACCACACAAGTCCCCCACCTTTCCCACTTCATCTCTTTTCTTTATTTTTTCCCTTGTCATTTGTATTTTTGTTTCCTATTACAGTGTTCCTATGCACTTGTGATGACTTAAGAAGTCCAAAGAAAACAAACAAAACTAGTACCTTATTTGCTTGCAAGTTTCTCTCTTTTCCTCTTCACACATTTGTTGCAACGAAAATCGAAATGTATTTTTTTTCTTGTTTCATTGAAAACACTTCCCACTTGGAACATTGTTCACTTTCAAGCACTTTTTTTATTTCGTTAGGTATCCACCATTAACAATTAAGATGCCATGTGTCCTATGGGAGGGTGATTGCCACACCATTGGGTGCCCATTTTTTCAACATCCTTTGTGGCAAGCATAAGAGATGTCCAAACCTCACCTTTAAAAAAAGTTACAACAAAGAAATGTTGCACTAGGAGTCTAAAACATTCCCCTTGTGTATGATAAACAACCAAGCTCCACCACCATGTATGAAAACACAAAAACAAGAACATGAGAGGAAAAAGAAAAAACACAAAGTAAAAACAAGAAGAGATTTGCACATGAGTTTGTTTGTTTTGTGATGGGAAAATTAGCTTGGAATGAAATTCATTTGTATAGTGAATTATTTTTTCTTTGTAATTGTAAGCTTGTTGGAAGATCATCTTGTTGTTTGGGTTATCAATATTGAACCATACTATTTTTACATTTTGAAAATTGAAGTTGAAACATATAATATTTAACCTTTTTTTCAACATTATGTGCATTTTTTAATTTTAATTTTTTCCCTCCCATAATTACATAAAAATATTGAAATGCAATCTATCATTTTAGTGAAAGTGAAATGTCATTGTGAAATACCAAACTAGTATTGGTATTGGTGAGTATCAAGTTTCAAAATTTTCAAATATTGGTTATAGAAAATGTTACACCAATAATCAAGGTATTCATACCAATTTAATATATAATTTGAAAATGTTTAGCCTAGCAAAACTTGAATAATAATAGCATAGCCCTTACAATTTTAGATATATTCAGTTAACTAGTCTTTTAATAATATGATATTTGTCAAACATTGGTTTCAACTAGTATTATGTGCACATATATAGGGTTATCCTTGTATTGATGTAAGTATCAAAAATTGTATCAATTATCAAACTAGTGTGAAATCTAATTTCACAAGTACTTTAAAACTACTATTATTATTTCCATAAGTGAAGGTTATATATTATATACCATTCCTAATTGTCGTGGTAGTCATATTGCTAATTAAAGGTTTCATATCATTAATGCTCAATTGTGGGATCAAATCAATTGTAACAATAATAGAGGACATCTAATAAAGTGAAATGTGGTTGAATTAACATGTTGTACTTGGCTTTGAAAAATGATTCCTACATGACTAATGAAGAATTCATATTCCAAACAAGCTACATTTCAATTTGAGTAGTCATAGATTACATATTTATAATTTGAATTGGGGTTCATTTGGTTCAATAAACATGTGTAGTTTATGTTTTAAAATGAATGTTTGGTTTATGTTGTAGACAACTTTAAAGATTAAATTATGGGGAGTTAAAGAACATAATTTGCAATTTGATGTTAGTATAATAGTTGACAATTGATACGTTTATGCACAACATTTATGTTAAATGAAGAGGAAAGAACAAAATAGATGGTGAATGTTTTCTTGGATCTACACAAAAATGATGAACATCTTGACATTAAATCCAACATTGAAAACATGGAATGTATTTCACTTCATGAAAATGAAAAGTCAAAGGAAAAGGCTTTAAAACATACTATACACATTGATGAAATGCTTCCTAATAGATTATAAGTCAAAAGACCTAATTAGGCCACAACTTAAAGATGAATAGGACCTAAAGAAGGGATAAACAATGGATCAATATAAAAAACATTTTTATCTCAAATGTCTTTACCTCTTTTTTCCTATATGAAGGAATAGGAACACATTGAGAATGAGGTGATTAAATTATATGCATAATTTGCAATGGCAAAAGAAATCAGAGACAAAGACTTGAGTACTACTAATTAACGTCTCAAAATGAAACAATCTTTCAAAAGAATGAAAGTTAAGCAAAACAAACTATTTGGTGCCTATGGAAATACCACCAACATGAATTATGAAATATTTTCCAAAAGAACAAAGGAAAATAATGAAAGGCTATATGAAGATTTGGACTATATACAATGAACCAAAATAAAAAATAACACCAAAAGCTAACAAGGTGAAAACACACTACAGTGATCACAAGATTGTTGTCATAAATACTACTTTTTGAGATTACATGTTTTTGAATTTCTACCAAGTTAATATTGAAACGGTTTTTTGCAAAGAATAGTTGGAATGAGGAAGTTCAAAACCCAAATAATAAGATTGTAAAAAAAATCCCACTTTGAAATTGATATTAAATGATTGAAAAGTATATTAATGAAAAAATTGTAATCGTACTGATATACTACAAAGTGCAAATATACTTTAAAAACCATTCAAACGATTACCAAACTTGATGAAGTATTCAATCATATATTACATATGAATTCATTGTCCCATTTCAATTATATATCAAAAGTTCCATTCATTTGACTTCACAAAAAACATATGGACGAGATTTTTCATTCAAACAAGCGTAAGTGTGTGTGAATACATAAAAGTTTTTTTGAAAACACTATCATTTGAAAGATAACAAAAATTGTGAAGGAGGATTTGTGTCAAAAACCCATTTTCAATGTTTCTGAAAACATTAGATGAAATGAAAAAAAATCTACCCCCAAAACAATACAAAATGTACTAAAAAACAAATACATTTTCTTGCCTGAAATGTACCATTGTAGTGTGCTTTCACCCAAAAAACCGAAACAATAACTTACAACAAAAACAATTAGAGGAAGGGGAATCAAACCTTATGAACATTATTACAAAATGTGAGTGCAGTTCATTAGTCCTCATTGAGTGGACCAAGTACATCGATGAATTCACTATCCCCACTAGGTTCTATTCACTAGGACAAATGAATTCACTCAAAATCCAATGAAATCACTTGACATATAAAGATGCATTTTGTTGTAGTGCAAGGAAACTAAAAATCAAAGGGAGGAAAAAAAAACATGGTGTGGAGAGTGGATATGAAAAAACAAGTGCAAATAAATAGAAAGGTGTATGATGTTGGTGGAGAAGAAAAGGATTTTGAAAGTGTTTTATGGTATGATGTAAACAAAAAGTAGTCATAGTTTGACATTTTTCACTACAACACATTTTTTATGTGTTTTTATAAATATTTGGAGAAGGTTTTTTTTATGAAAATGTGCAATTAAAGGTGGATAACATCCTAAATTGTCATAATGTTGTGAAATTGGTGCACATATCAATAATTCAATTGTCAATTGAAGTAGATTTTAATTTGCAACAATGTGTCACAAACATTACAATGTAAGAAAAGGACTAAGAAATACTACTTTCAATGGGAAATTTATCCATGAAATTTTTCACATACAAAGAAACCATCACAATGAATAATCTTCCACATCAAAAATTTCAATTTGTCATAAAGTAAAAAAATTATATTAAATGATACACAAATATTTAGTAGTTCGTTATGTTATTGTAATGTTGATTATTATGATTTTTTAAGTTGTAAAATGTTCTTCCATTAAAGATGTAGTTGAGTTGAATGTTGTCTTTATCATTCTACAAAACTAAAATGAAAATTTAAAATTAATGAAAAATGATATTCTATTGTTAAATAGGGTGCTTTAAATAACATTTATAAAATTATTAGTGTACATTTATGTAAAGACAAAATTATGAATCAATTTCATATCCATAGTTTATATAATTAATCTTATGTCAATTTCATGTGATTTAAAAAAGATTCAAAATGAGTGAAATTTTACATGTTACTACTTTTGGTATTATATGTATTTCTAATTTTGACACAAAGTGTGTACACCATACCATGGAAACACTATTTGAAACCTCAAAAAACATTGGAACATTTTGGATCCTAGAAGTGGGGCCATTGCAAGGTTCAAAATAATTAGCTAGATGATTAAAATACACATAAGCATGACACATGTATCATGGTTTGACATGGGCCATCATCACATGTCATGGTTGACATGGGATAGAAACATGACAAACTAGCTAGGCCATGTTTTTTGACTTGTAAGAAAGTTGATTATTCTCTTCAAAATTACAAACATATGTGACTCCAATAACATTGGGTCTAGGTAGGAGCTCTTTGTTTCCAGAATTCTTTGACAAGGTATGGTTTCCTCCTTGTTTTGGATTGGGTGGACTGAGCCCCCTAAAAAAAGCCCAGAAAAATAAATTTATAAGATAAAATTAAAATTATTATATTATTAAATTAAAATTATTAAATATTTATTTTAAAAAAAAAACCCAATTTCAACAATCCTCCAAGGGCAAGATGGAGATTTTATTTTTATATGGATAAACCCTAAACCCTACGAACTTGACGCATCTTCGCAAGCTCTTCACAAAGTGTTAACCAGTTGTGCTGTCCTGTTATGACAATTTTTCAGTCATTTGCTTAGGTGGGACATAAAGCCATTTTGCTACTTTCACTTTTAGTGAAGGCAATTTGCCTTGTAACAACCATTGATGATGATTAACGATACATATGCATGCATTGTGAGTCAACAATGGGAACGGCGGATTACACATTGGAATAGGCACTGGCCAAACCCATTACGGGACTGGGCTTGCTACGTTCCTAGTTAGAACAGGCCCAAGTGATAGAACCTTTTGCCATAGATCAATCATGACATCAAGCTTGGATACCAAAGCTTTTTGTTATCGGCAAATGGTTCAAATCATCAACAAATTTGAACAAGACATAAGCAAAGCAACTAGAAGCAATCTAACAATGTCAATGCTAATACAAGTTGGCCACAATTCCCGTGGGGAGGGAGGGGAAGACACAAAAGTGTGAATAGGTTAACCAGGGTTAACCCATATGACACCCATATGACACAACCTTTGGGGTGAGCAAGGAAACATCAATTGGGTCTTATGGATCAACTACTATTCATGTTTATAGTGGATAGATAACAAGGAGTATTTCATCACATTGTGGCCTTGCCATTTACATTAAAAGGTATTTTAAGGCAAAAGAAGAAGAATTATGGAAACTCAAATATTTCACCATCTGAAAATATAATGTTCAAAAAATCCTCTAAAAAAAACCAAAATCCTTCACGATATTATTATAACTCTATTATAACTAATCTCAAGTTTCAACACAAGCCAAAATATCACCTTTCAAAAATCCTCGTATACAAATAGACCTATTATTATTACCTTGGGGGGCAAGAGCCCTTAAAGCTAACTATACTCTAGAATGAATGTGAACACAATATCCTTGCCTTCTTGGTACGCAAGGCCGATAATAAAGTCTAGTACCGATGTTGTTGGGTGGTCATTAGAAATGGCATCAAATAACACACGGGTATCAAGGGTGGTTCTTTACGGTATATATATATAACCGTGACTCTCAAGAAATCGAATAACAACTGATGCTCATGCATAGCCATGGTTCTCAACAATCTAAAATTCAGGCAAATAATTTTTTTTAAATAAAAAAAATTTGCAGGTTATTTCATGTTCCAAGTGCTGGTTCTTTGAGATTGTTGCCCAAAAAAAAAACCAAAACCGTGGATTCTTTGATTCCAAAAATAAAAATAAAAATAAAATAATATTTTTTTAATTTTAAGAAAAAAACCAGAACCAGAGGTACTTTGATTATAGTCCAAATTCCCAAATTCTTGTCTTGGATTATTATTTATTATTTATTATTTGATTTTTTAAAATTAAAAAAAATTCCCTGGGTGACATATGGAATGTAGAACCTGCAAATGGTTGCAGAAATCAAAATTCTTGCCAAGTCTAATTAGTGGACTTTTGTGCTGGGCTGAATCTCAAAGCAACCTAATTGTGATTAAACTAGATTACATTTACACCTTAGATTCCATGGACAAAAAGGAAGCTTGTTTCCTACTCTCTTGTGTGCCATTGTAGAAATTTGGTTAACTTTTGACAAGTGTGCATCTACATTTTGGCATCTTAGAAATTGGGTATCTCGTGCCAAACCTTGCACATTTGTCACAACTCGATTCCCAACTTTTAAAGGTTGGGTGGGTGAACATCTATTTTCATAACAACTGCTCCAATATGATGATATATAAGTTGGTGTTTGTTTGAACACTAAAATTCTCAATGAACATAACATCTTTGAATATGGTTTAGTTGCTTTTGGAGTTCAAAGAGATATTGTGAACCTCCACTTGGGACATTTGTCACTTTAAAAATCATTCAAAATGAACCCCAAACAAATGAGAAACATGTCATGGGGTTTGGAAGAAGTATTCAATTTAATATAATATGTGTTTAGTTTGGCAAGGTAGGTGTTAGAAGCTCAATATCCTTAGATATAACTTGATTGCTTCTAGAGTCCAAAAAAGGATGATGGTAAAGGTCAAGTTGGCACACCCATATCTTTTTATATCACTCAAAATGGACCAAAAATGAAAAAAAAGAAAAAGTTCTATAAGTATATGAAATCTAATACATTACTTTGAAACATTTTGTTATTTGGATGTGCTCAATTTTTTCATGTTTTTTTTCTTGATCATTCAATTGCCTTTAAAAGTCAAAGAAATAGTAGAAATCTCCACTTGACCCACCCATAACCATGAAAAACATTAGAAAAAAATAAAAATAAAAACAAAAAATAAAGAATATATGAATAAGTGTTTAGTTATTGGCATGTGTTCAATGATGGGCATGTCTACCATATCCAACATATATTTTTCAATAACATAGATCATAATTTTGCTTAATGAACTTGTTAAAATGTTTCATCCTTGTCAAGTACAAACCATTAATTGCCAATCACATGTTGATTGCCTTGTAATGGTCATGGTTCATACCAACCCACAAGGAAGAAAAGTTAAATTGTAGTTTATGTTTGTGGGTCATGGGGAATTTCAGTAAATCCATATATATATTCACATTGCACATATCGTGCTCTCAATTCATTTTCACACAAGAGTTGCCATATGGAACATGTTGTGGCATAATTTTCATTAGTTTTTGCAACTATTTGTGTAACATTTACATCAATTTATCCAAAAATTCAAAAAAAGTTGAATTTTGAGATATGTAAAACGGGGTTATGAAATCCCATTTCTTTCGATATCTATTTTTTTAAGAAAAATATTAGTATCAAATTTTAATACAAAACATGATATTGACCAAAACTTAGTTGACTTGGTGCTTAGGGATTAAATGTGTGCATCAAGAAAAAAAAAAACCACCTTAAGTTTATTGGACCCATCTTTCAAAATGGCTTTAGACTAAATAACCATTGAATGCACTTTCCATTGCCCAATCATGAAACCATTTAAAGGCCAATAGTCTTGCATGACATCATACAAAATGAGATAAAATCAAAATGTTAAACAATTGTTTTTCACATCATTTATTGTGACAAAATCCAATGAAATGATCTCCAAACATATCCTAGCAATAGTTTATGCTTTCAAATTGGAAATGAAATGTGCCATGAACACCTTATCAAATTCATTATTGTTCAAATTAGCCAAATGATGCGAAAATTTTACTATAGCAAGTGTGATAATTCATTCGTTTTGTGTCCCATCTAAATGAAAGGAAATATCAATTCAATAAGATTCACAAAAAAAATTCCCTTCCAAGTCAACACCCTTGATGAATAAAAGGTCCAATTGAACAATTTAATAAAAACATTTGTTGTCACTTCATTCACATCCAACCAACCCAACCTAAAAGACCTTTTTATTAATCCAAATATTGTTAGCACTTCAATAGTTTTGATACTAATTCTATTATTTGTAAAAGTGTTGAGAATATAAAATTAAAAAAAAATTCAAAGAAATTTTTTGTTAGGGAAATTTTTTGTTGGAATATTTAGAAGCATTTTTTTTTTAAACATGGAATTTTCAAAATTAATTATTCCACATACATGGATTGAAGTTGCCCTTATATTATCATAATGGGAAAGCTTCCTTGGTTCTAACTTGGGGTTCCATTTTTTTTTCAAATTGTCTCATGTAGTTTATGTTGTTGAATATGATCAATTCCATGCATGTGATTAACTATTCTTTTTTCATTTAAAAAAATTTGTATGACATTTTAAATTTCATCCATGTTAGGCAAACCTATCTTCGGGTGGTACCACTATGAATGTCACACCCCAAATTTTTTAGACTCATTCAACTTTAGGTCAATATAGGACTCATTTTTAAAAAAATTACTCCAAATTTTATATCAAAATTTTTTAAATTATATTTCTTAAAAAATAATTTCTAATATTCCAAATGAGTGGTCAAAGAAAAAGTTTTAGGAAAATAACATTTAGGGTTCCTTTGTTTAGGAACACAAATAAAACATTTTTTTCATTTTTTTCAATGCTTTTAATGTCTAGGAAGGCCTAAAATGGTCTTCTTTTACTTGATTAATAGATAAAGGATTGAAGTAGCCACAATTTTATTTTATTTTTTGAAGGTCAAAATTAAGAGGTTGTGAAGGGCAATTTATGCTTATAAAATTTTAATGATTCTTATTTTTTTGTTTCATTCAACAATTGGGCCATACTTTAATGACTATAGTTGATAAACCAATAAATTACAATGGTGCAATTTGACACTTAACGATAAGGGGTCAAAAATTTCAAGAACACATGTTAAGAACATTTTAGTAACATAAATTTCATACTATTGTAGTTTATGTAAGTGATTGCATTTTTTTCATGCAATGTACTAAGTGGGAAACACAAAGGCCATGTAATGCAAAGTCAATAGTATAAATTAAAATTAATTGAAAAAATTGGGTCCACCTTACCTTGGATTTTGGTGAGGTGATTCCTAGTGATACCACCCATTGATGGGTTTGTCTTATTAATAATTTAAGAAAAAATATCAATAATTATGTTGATAATATGACATTGTTTAGATGGTGGATTTGGTCATAGTCATGCCCTTTGAAAAAAAAGGTTCAAAATTGAACATTGAATATTTGGTTATAATTTAAGAAAACGTTTTCATCTTTGAAGGCATATTTACAAGTCTTTTTAACATGAAAACAAAATGACATCAAAGAAAAGATGCAATATTTGTTGGGAAACCACAAAATATGGAAATTGAGTCCAATAAATTACATTTAAACTTTAGTTAACTTGATTCAATTTCCCAAAAAAATAAAAATAAATCATTTGAATATAGTATTTTAGTTTAGCATCCATAATAAAAAAACAATTTCATCATTAACCTTTGATTATTTGAAGGGGGATATTATTTTGATATCTAGGATTGATAAATGCTTCAAGTCACAATACACAAATTATTTCCCCCAAACTCAACCCAAATGCATTGAACTTTTCAATTCCAAAATCGTTAGGTTGCATGCGAATGCATCAAAGGTTCATAAGCATCAATTATGTATATTTCACTTATTTGTGATATATATCAAGTACCTTTTTATTCTACAAAATAGAATGAATGTGAAAAAAATTATAATTGGGGAAAAAAAAGAAGTAAACTACTTTGATGCACACTCATATAGTCTTGATATGAATTCTAACAAAACTTTAATGCATATATGTAATTTGATTGTCCTTTTGAATGAACATGCCAATGAAAAGATATATGGTGACATAACACAAACATTTATTGGAAATGACAAGTGATGGAAATAGTTGAAAATTAAACACTTGATATGCATTTTTTACCCATTGTTTTCATTGGGAAAAAAGCCAATGAAAGTTAAGCCACTTTTGTTCAATGGAAGGATTGGGATTGTTCATGTGCAAATAATTGCTCACTCTTTTCCAATTAGACTTTTTGTATTCCAACTTTGTAAGGAGGCATGGTGTTCTTTTGTGCTCACTACAAATATATGCCTCCAAAAGATGTGCAAAAATATGCCACTAAAAGGCGTTTCCAACATTATTGCAAAGCTATAAAATACCTACACCTCCATCACTACAAGTGAAATCTAGGAATAAGGAAAATTGGTTTGAAGATGCGAAAGCAAGGAGTATCTAATTGAAGTTGAAAAATTGGCTTGGAACCTTCAATTCAATTGATCATGTAGGTGGCCCAAAGGAAAGTTCATCAAGGTAGGAGGAAGACTTTGTAGCCAATATTTGGGAAAAGGGGGTGATCTTTGTTGTTGCACAACACCTTCCTTGTGGCATTAGTGCAATAACCCACTAAGTTACTTACCACTATGCACCTTATGGCAACTCCAAACCATGAATAAGTCAAAAATAAGAAGTGTTCAATGAAGTTCACAAAAGAATAAACTCACAATTGAGACTAAACATGTGGTGAACATTCCTCAAAACGTAGGACCAAATTAAAAAAATTACATACTAATAGTGTGGGATATAGTATTTGGTGATTCATGTAGGGACTCTCAAAGCTTCAAAAAAAATTTCTTTTGTGATGGGCATCATTTATTGGCCCATATCACAAAAGGTTTGGCAATCAAAGCTTTGGACGAGTCCCCCAAAATCGATATATTGTAGTTTCCTCCTTTTGGGGTGCTTACATAGGTTACAACCCTAGAACTTAGGGCAAAAAGATTATGGGATAAAGTGATGTGCTATTGGGAACATGTTGGGAAATGCATTGGGAACTGGGGAACATGTTGGGAACCTAGTGAGAACTTGATGGGAACAAAAACAAAATTTCCAACACAATGGGATTATGTGCTGCAACAGCTCCAATCCTCCAGAGCTTATAAAAAAGGTTTTTTCTTCTCTTTCTATGAAGTGTGCAAGCTGTTGTTGCCATAATAATGAAGTAGATTGCATTGCATTTCATTGCATGCAAAGGGGGGCCCCATTTGTGCATGTTGTCTTCTTGCACTCATCACAAGTCTTTGCACAAACTATCAGGCATTATGGCTTTGCAGCTCTGTCCAACCCAACCCCCGTACCTACCAAACTAACAAGCAATCAGTGGGGGTCATGGGCTCCACATTGTTTCTTTGCTTTGGAGCTCTCTCTCTCTCTCTCCATTGGATTGCTTGGATAAAAGGGTTACCCTAACTAAGCCTGGGCTAATACCCCTTCTTCCTAAGAGGGTGAAGTACGGTACCTATTGTTAGAGCATCTCCACTAGTGCTCTCAGTATGTGACCCTGCAAGGATATTTTTTCACATCCAAGTTTAGTTATTTACTTTTTTGCAATCCCACTAATAAAACTGAAACTGGGACAGCAAATAGGTGGGGGACTACTAATAGCAAACCACCTGGACCAATCATGATGGCCCAATCACAAACATTGAGCACGAGTGTCAGATCATATTTATTACACTCTTTTGTGCAGGTGCACAAAGCTGCTGCGCCTTTTACCAGCCACCGCAAACCGTGCAATTATGGTGAGCCAAAACCATTTTCCTGAGCCAAAATCGGCATTTTTCTGACATTTCTTCATCCAATTTTACTGGGCAGGATCACATACTGAACACCACTGGAGATGCTCTTAGGCCATCACAATAATACATTTTTTGTTGGGCCAAAGAGTTTTCTGAGTGCCCATTAGTTGGTAAAACTAGCTATGTAGGTATTTGTGTATCTTCCCTTTTTCTTCTTAAGTACTTTATTGCTAATTTAGTGTAGGGTTTAGGGTTTCATGAAATGCAAGATGATGATAAACTAGAATGCTCAATAATAAAATGAAATTCTTGATGATGAAACAAAACGAAACTCTCTCTCCCCTTTGGATAGGGAAATTTTGCTTTTATAAAGACACATGCTTGGTAGTGTTGAAAAACAAGTCAAGGGCATTACATGTAGGCTAACACCCAAGGAGTAGGGCGTCGTCTTTGAAATAAGTGTCGCCTTGACAGGCTCCACCTTTGGTGGTGCTTATTTGGGGAATCTTGTTATGACTCGGTTGTGGATAAACACCAATCAAGGTGAAGTTGGGTTAGGTATGATAGTAGGTGGTTACCCTCCTATGTGACTAGTTGCATGTGGATGGTTAGAACTTAGTACATACATAAGTAGAGATGAAGAAAAACTCTGCATATGAAAAGGCCGGGATGGGAACCCTCCACAAGAAGTAGAAGGCAAATAAAAGCTTGAGAACACATATCACTAAAGAATATAACAATGGGGACACCACTAGACCATTCACAAAATAAAAGTTTTTTTTTTTTTTTTTTTTTACTTTATTTTTTGTTAAAAAAAAATTCGGGGAATTTATATTTAAAAAATTTTGATTAATTTTTTTTTTGG
>Ga0116227_10000692_pt1 | contig 68270 bp, 35 predicted proteins | sample S1TSphgellanicum_FD_89693 | JGI IMG/M metagenome (GOLD analysis project Ga0116227, IMG submission 89693) | Host-associated microbial communities from peat moss isolated from Minnesota, USA - S1T2_Fb - Sphagnum magellanicum MG | ecosystem: Host-associated > Plants > Peat moss > Unclassified... | reverse complement strand
TTTATAGATCAACCAGTGTAATTTGGTAAACATTCGCGGGTAAAGAATGTTATGACAAGGTGCTAAATGAAGAATTTTAAAGAATTTTAATGTGCAAAATGAAGAATGTCATAACTATGCTAATAGTCTTACATGTTGCTTACAGTAGTCCTCAATAGTCCTAGGTTATTTGCAGCAATCTTTAATAGTGTTAATGTTGTTTGTAGAAATCAATAACAATGCCAATGTTATTTGTAGAAGTCCTTAATAGTGGTAATTTTAATAGTAAGAGTTACCATTAGCGCTAATGTTGTTTATTGAAGTCTTTAACAACATGAATGTATTGTTTGCAAGAGTCTTGAGAATTGGCAATGTTGTTTGCAGCATACAAAACATGTGTAGATTTCAAAAGCACTGATATAACTTTATTGAGTTGTGGGCACCATCTTTTCATGGTCAATAATTATAGGTGTGGTTTTATCCACCATGGGTGGTTTATGTTGTTTGGAAGGTACATAACAGAATCCAAATTTCAAGAGCATAGATATGATGTTATTGAACTATAGGCACCATTTAATTTGTGTTCAATAATTACAAGTGTGGTCTTCACGTTTTGTAATTGTACGTGACTAATCCTCATGAAATGTCCTTATTCCATGTTATTTGGCTGAAATAGAAGGTTAGTTCCTTTTACCAATTTCACTAGAAAAAATTCTTAAATCTATGAATCCATATATGACTGATTTTGTAATCATATTGGACATTGTATGACTAAAGGCTCTTAGTTGTAACATACAAGTAACAAAGGACAAACAATCATTTAATGTTTGACGTGGCACTTTTCATCCTATAATCATTAACAATTAGTCATAATGGACAAGCCATATATAATGTTGAAATGTCATATAATGTTCATGATTAAAATATGATTAGCAGACATTAAACCATTTAATTACTCGAATTTATACCTAGATTAAAATCATTTTTCTAGATTATTATTAAAAATATATTTTTAATAGGTAGGTAGGTAGAGAGGTCAAAAAGGCAAGTAGGTAGGTAGTAGTTTAGCCTACCTAACCTTACTTATGTAACCTATGTAACGTACCTATTTAACTACTTTAGTTTGACCTACTTACCCTAGCTTTTTAAGAATGCACATAGGTTGCAAGTATTAGGAATTGCACCCTTCACCTTCATAATGATAAACCATGTCCTTACCAATGAATTACAACATCAAAAAGTATCCAATTTTGGACAATTTTTTTATTTCACGTGTTTATTTCATATCACTACAAGACTATGAAGTAGGTAGCAAGTGGTAGGATGATAGGTAGTAAGTGGGTAGGTTATAGGAATTAAAAGGTAGGTAGGTAAGTAGGTAGGTTGATGAAGTAGGTAAGTGGGTGATTGGGTAGGTAAGTAGGTGAATGGGTGAGTGGGTGAGTAAGTAGGTGGGTGGGTTGGTGGGTAGGTAAATGGATAGGTAAGTGGGTAGTAGGTAGGTAGGTGAGTAGGTGGGTTTGTGGGTAGGTAAGTGGGTAGTAGGTGGGTGGGTGGGTGCGTAGATAGGTGGTAGGTAGGCGGGCGGGTGGGTAGGTAAATAGTTAAGTAGGTAAGTGATAAGTAAGGGGTAGGTAGGTGGTTTGGGGGGTAAGCAAGTAGGTAGGTCGATAAATGGGTGGGTGGGTAGGTACATAGGTAGGTGAGGGGCAAGGATAGGGTTGTCCATGTTCATATCAAATGACTTGTAGTCATTTTTTAATCATTATAATGACAATTGGACATCCATGTCATTTTGTCATTAGTCATAGATGCCATATGGATGAAATAAAAGTGATGAAAACTAACATCCCCCATCTTGTTACCACCTCATTATCATTAGTCACATGCCCCACTAATATATGACTATGACTTTTTACACATAGGATTCAAAGTAATAGTTTATAACTAACATCATATATATAGTCATTTAGGACTTGTAATCATAGATTTCTTGGTTACAAAGGAAAAAAATTCTTCTAGTGTTTGATTTTCAAACCAATCTTGGATTGAATTTATTAACTTATGTGTTCTTTGAATGAAATAAATGGTATATAGGTTTTGTTTGTGGTTTTGTCCGCCATGCACAATCTATACATGTTTGTAGGGTAGAGAATAATTTTGATCAAGAGCATTGATATGTTTTGCTTCATGTGATGTTACTAAGCTACAGGTAGCATTTTTGCATGGTCAATAATTATAAATGTGCTCTTAGCTTTCTATAATTGTACATCATTGATCCTCATACATTTTGTCTAAGTATTCCATGTCATTTGATTGAAACCAATCTTACATTGAATATATTGACCTCTGTGTTCTTTGAATGAAACAAATGGTAGAAATTTCAGCTTGTGGCTATCCACCATATCTATGTTGTTTGGAGGGTACATAACAAAATCCAAATTTCAAGAGCATTGATATAATTTTGCATAGATTTGATGTTTGAACTATGGGCACCATTTAATTTGAGCTCAATAATTATAGTTGTGGTCTTCACTTTCTCTAATTGTACATGACTAATCCTCATGAACAGTCATTATTCCATGTTATTTGACTAAAACAAATGGTTAGTTATGAACTTTCTTTTGCCAATTTGATTTTCAAATTTTGCATTAATTATTTGATTATTGATAGTTGTGTTATTTGAATGAAACATATGGTATATTAGAAATCCGTTGGTGGTTTAGTATTGCAACCACCACACGGCATGCAACCATAAAGGACACACGACAATCTAACATGGGCAAGAATAAGACCTAAATTCAATGAATGGCATTAGGATTTCATGAATTTTTTCTTTCTGAGGTTTAGTATATATGTATATGAAGACTAAAAGTCTTCTAGAGTATGGATTTGGATTTTTTTACACCATGTTTTGACTATATCTAACAATGTATTGAAAACACATGATGTTTTCTATTTTTGCATGTAAATTTGTGTTTTTTTGCATGTTTCTTGAACTTATTCCTAGTTGTTTGTGCAATCTTGAAAATGCTTCAAGACCATTATATAACACCCCAATTCTTCTAGTACCAACTATGCCATCTTAAGAAACTAACTTGATAATATTTGAGACTAATGGCTAACTTCAACCAAATTACCATAGAGCTATATTATTGAAAAAAAAAATCTACTAAAACATAATGGTTCAAAACCAAATTTTAACATAAGGCATTAATATTTATATTGCCATTGAAGCCATTTTAAGAACCTTTGTTTGCTTGGCACAACCAAAATGCTACAAGACCAAATTATAACACAAGTCAATTCTACTAACATAATCATGGCATCAAGATATTGATGAAAGACTAACTTTAATGAGAACACATGCACATTCAAAGCTTCTATCCATTGTTTTTTGTTGTTCTTATAGCTTTATGTGAATTTAAGAATTTATGTATTGAAAGGAAAACGATGAAAACCATTTTGGTTTGGCACTAATATACTCCACCAATTTAACAAATGAAAGTAAATCACTTGCACTTGTGCAAATATTTTACACTCTGTTCATAAATCATGGATCTTCTAATAGTTATGTTAGATCAAAAAATATACTTCAACACCAAGAGAATGCTTCAAAACCATTATTTTATGTTGCCGAATAACAAATATTCTAACACCTACATGTTATTAAGAAGTTCCTTTTACTTGAAAACAAAAGTCCCAAACAATGTAATGTATATTGCATAAGACTTGCAAAAGTCTTTAACAATCCAATGCTATTTGCATAAGTGCACAATGTTGCTTGAAGTCCCTAGCAATCCAATGTTGCTTATAGAAATCAATAATAATGTAATTGTTTGCAACAATCCCTAATATACCACTGATGCTTGTAGAATTTGCAACTATGTTCCCTAAAAGAGCTCTTTTGATAGCTCATACTACCATTTCTGTGACTCAAATTGAGGTTATCATTCTAGCATATTTTGATTATGGTAAGGCATGTTCAATGAATTCAATGCCTTGTAACCTACTTGAGATCCGCAATGGTGCACTTTCACATGATTAAGTAAGGAAATGTTCATGTTTTGTCCAAGAGACATTAGTATACTTCCGTATAAACATCATCCATATAGACAATCTTGTCCAAGGATAACCTATTGACATTAAATGAAACCAAACATGATTGAACAAAAAGAAACATACATAGGTCACCATTGATCCCAACAAAACGATAATTGATCAAAAAGATGTACTAATACAAAGATTGATGAAGGGATCATTTAGTTGAACTTGGAAAGCTTGCAAGTACTCCCAAAGTGCCCCTTGAGGTTGACTTATCATGGCAAATTAATGCCTTAATATCACCATTATAGCTGTGTAGTTTGTGCTTTCGGACATGGGACTCTGATCTACCAGTTCCAACAAAAGTTATTATGAGTCACACTTGGCCACCAACCCTATAACACCTATTAAAACATCTAACATTTTGTACCAAATACCATTCATGTCTAGACAAACTACTTTTAAGGTTCAAATTTTCTATCAACTAGAGTTTGAATAATAAGTGGGGAATGTATGGTACATTCCACTAAAGACCTTTAGTTCAACAACTTGAGATGCACATTGCCTAAAATAGAGAAAGCAAACTACAGGAAAACCATCAAAAATTGAAATATTGATAAACAACTTGATAGTACTAATTCCACACATATGGTCACTAAACTATACCATATATAGCAAACATAATCATACCTATATTTTGCATCCCTTGTCTTGTATGCAATCTCTAACATCACCATCAATAACCCACTTTCAATCCTCACTCAAAAACAACATTGAAGTCATTGATAGATAGTTATGTAAGTGCCTAAATAATCATATGAAATATGCACAACACATGCAATTTTAGAACTCAGACAATATGTTTTACAACTTTAGTATTTCCTTGGTGTATTGAAATGCCAAAACATGAAGCAAACAATAAAATATAGAACATGTAGGGTATCAAATTCCTTTCATATGTCTATTGGGCAACACAAAGATTTTACCGCCCACTTTGGTGAAGAGCGTAAAATAGAGCTAAGGACTTACAAGTGCTCCTTCATCTAGATCCTCCTCACTTTCTTAGTCTAGAGCAGTAGCCAAAACTGTAGGTTTTTTCTCTTCTTTTTGAATTGTCATTTTTGCCAGTTTTTTTCTTGCCCTTGAAGCTTTTGCCCTTCCATCAACACCAATCAAAAACTCAAACAATAGGCCTCTCTATGAAAGGACTTTTCATAGGGATGTATGCATGGCTTTAGTTTAAGGCACATGAATTCTAGAAAATAACCATGAAGGACCTATACTACGTGACTAGCTAAAATAATATTTCAAGAATGGAAGTTTTGGTACTAGCTTCATTGCTAAAGACTCCACATATAGAGATTCTTGAATGGCAAGTAGTATACTATCCACAAAATACGTCAACAAATTCTGGGACATGTATAAATTGAGCCAATTTCATTAACATTTTCCATCAAAAAATATAAAAACAACAATACTCATAGTCAATGTGTAACATTTGCAAGGAATTTTTTAACACATAATTTAACTTAAATCCGAGGTTCAAACTTGGGTAGCAATGGCAAGAAACCACATTGGTTCAAAGGGGAATTGAACCCCACTGACCATAACCCCTTGCTATTTTGAACTCCCTATCTCATAGACACTTCACCAAATTAGAAAAAAATGCATATCATTCTAGAATAGAATGCAAAAAAATAAACAATTGGATACAAGTTATAGTAGAGATCTATTCATCCACTTCCAAAGAAGCAATTACTTCATTGATTCCTTGCAAAATATCTCCTAAAAGGTCATACACATAATCCTTCCTAGTCACTTTATGAATCTTTAGTCTCATCAAAAATTTGATCACCTTGACCAAATGGGAATAGACATAAACAAGATGGGAATCTTTTAACAAGACATAAAAAAACTCATTGTTTCCCCATTTTTGGTAGTATAGTCCTACTACTAAATCATCGCCTTCATCAAAAGTTTTCCCCCACCTATTTGTAAATGCCTTTTTTACCTTACGTAGTGACTTGGCGCACATAATTAACCAAAAGGATGCTCCTTTAGAATTTCCATCCTCTGCATTGACTGCATGGTTGTCACCAATGTTTAGAACACCAACCAATTCATCACATGTGTCACAAGACACCATTTACACAAAACTATATGCCTAGACCTACCTACAAGAGTATAAGAACAACCATCAACAAATTAGAAAACAAATAATGGACCAAAAGTTGGAAAGGTCTACTACCTTCTAGTCCATACTACTAATCTTTAACATCCCATCCAATGTACATGGCGTTTCGCACAAATCTTGTGTCTTGGGGTTGTAGTTGTTTAATTTGACACCCAATGACCTATCCACTTGACATTAACACATTTAGTCCAACAACTATCTAAACAAATCTCACAAAAACATGCCAAATCTTTAACAAACAATTGTGTGAGGTTGTTTTTGTTAAGTGAATAGATAGAGTGGATCTTCATGGTCCCTTTGATGGGATCACACACAAATATAGCAGACACCTTGTCCACATCTTCAGCTTGGACATGCCAAAAGATTATTTTGAGTGGTTTTTGTGAACTAGAGTATGTTGATTCAGGCCTAGTTGACAAATGTTCATGCAAGAACATACCACCTTTTCAACATTCTGCAACTTGGCACCATGAACATTCAATTACTCTCTACAGAGGAACCTTTTAATCAGAACCTTTGCCCCATCATGGCAGCCTTTCCCATGGCCGCTACCCAAAAAAACTCCAACACATCTTACAAGCCCCAATCATGTGTTGGATACTTTGATACAAAGTACCATGGCTTACTACTCTTGAACTGGGATGCACAACCATTGTTCCACACCCAATGCCATTGTGGGGTGTGTCCATTATCTACCATGTATTGCCAATGCAACTTAAAATAATGTTGAACAAATTTTGAATCATGTTTTCTATCATCAAAGATGTAGAAATGGTATTCAATTAAAATTTGTGAATTTTCATCACATGAATCTGGTGTGGGGTTATGATGAAAACAAATGTGTACCAAAATCAAAATTTGATATGTATGCCAATGCATACTTTGCACCTCATTTTGCATTTCAAACCTATAGTTTTCAGCAAACTCAACAATGGACACCATTATGTTGGTTGGAAAAGATTTGATGTAGTGTTTGAACTGTTTATCTTCCCATCATGCTACAAAATTGTGTCGCACAAAATGTTGCAATTTTGGTTTTAGGTAATCGATGAATTCCTCCAAAAATGTTGTTTTGTATACCAAGGTTAGCTTCTTCAATGCCTTGCCAAACCTTGCCATTGTGGTTTCAATAGCAAAATGCTTCCACGGTGTCAACACTGCATCTAGACTAGTAACTTCCTTTGGACAAAATGGTAACATTTGTATCCCACACCTTGAACAATCCCCAAACAAACATTTTCATTTATGCCATTCATTAAACTCATTCTTTGGGCACATTATAGCCTCCCAAGATTTAGTCAACCCCTTGTAAGTTGTATAAGAGGCTTGGCATGGATGGCCCCCAAGACTGCACACATCACAAGTGAAGTCACACAACTAGTTCTCATGGATAATGTTGCTTGTCCTCATCAAATTCAATGCAAGCCTCAACTCATTTAACTTGACATGGTATATATAGTAGCATGTGTTTCTATCCTTCATTGCTTTGACAAAGAATGGCTTGAGTGATTCAAATAAACTTTGCCCAATACTTGGATTAGGGTGTGCAGTTTGGAATCTTAGAAAAATTCAACTTGCATACATGACTAAACACACATTAACTTGGTGATTTGGTATGGCATAATAATTTAGGCACATCTAGTAACATTATATATGAACAATCCTTACAAAGGACTTTTAATTAAGATCTCCTATATGATACATGTAGACACCTAGTATAGTACTCCATCTACAAACATAAAAGTACATATAATTGATATAAATCACAAATAAGCGCTTCAAAGTCCTCAATAATCAGATTTTTTTAGAAGTTATGTCCAAAACAATCTACATGTAGTATGCATTGAGTTACATTTGCCATGGTGAAACAAGCTTCAAGAGTACAAAAAACTCCAAAAAACCCCAAAACAAGGATTTTAAAATTCACAACAAACACACTTTTTCAAAAGTGATGTGTATAACAATGTACATAGTATGCAACAGTACGTTAAAATACACCAACCATGGCAAGATAGTCCCAAAAATACACAAAAATCACAAAATAAACAGTTCAAAGTCCTCACAAGCATATTACTTCATAAGTGATGTCCAAAATAATATATACGTACTATGCAAAAGTCCTTATGAGTTACATCCATTATGGGAAACATGTTGAAAAGTACATACAACTTACCTCCAAATCTATAATACTCCCTACAAATCTAATTAGTGATAAAGATTTTAATTCATGTGTCCAAAACTACACAATAGTCTACATTAGTCTCTTGACTTACATGAATAGTGACAAAATAAATAATGACAAGTACAAATGGCTCCCCTCAAATCTGCCTTAATCCTTGTAAGTCCAACCTTGACACTTGTTCTAATAATACACATAATGTAATGTGTGGATCCATACATGGGTTTCCATTAAAAAATGAGTTGGCCTTTCTTCAAACACTCCAACCTCCAATTAATTCTTGGTAACATCAACTTTATTGGGACTCATTCATTTAATGCCCACCATTTCAAAACAACTTTAGTAATAGGAAAAATATAATAAGATATTTTGTTCCTCACATTAAGTTTCCACAAAGGTAAAATATTGTGAAACATCAAAAATTGACATTGTATTGTTGCAGATACATTATGATGGTAAACACCAAACACCTTTGCTAAGTTCTTTGCATATGAAGCCCCTACACTCATTGCTACTATAAAAACACATTATTTAGTAGCAAGCTTAGCAATAGAAGTGGATCGCTTTGTCTCCATCAATGAAATATGCATGCTAACCACCAACTCTTTTGTAGCCATGGCAACTTTTGGAAGTAAAAAACCATTAAGCATAATGGGAGTCAATGTATTCTTTGCAAGAACTTTTCCCATTATTGCTTGTTTGCTCTCTAATCCAAGGCATGTCAACAAACACTTATGGATAAATTCCATAATTGTAGAAGTAACTTTGCATTGATTTTGATCTACCATGATCATCTATGTATTTTCCAAATCAAAATTGATTTTAGTATGGCATATAATGACTTGTTTCCAAGCATTGCGCCACTTCTATTTTTAGACATTTTGTTGGATTTTCCTCAATTCAACTTGCCTAGCCCATCCCATAAAATCTATATTAAGCCTTGTTTGAAGCCCTAGCCTACTCATACCCTCCCTAAAATCTCATAGCTTCTAGTTACCCATTATGATTTTTCACCTGTCAAACCCTTCAACAACAACAAAAGGAAGTTGCAATAATCCCACATACACCTTAGGCTTTAGTTCAATGTTATGCTACATAAGAAAACAAACTAATTTAAGGTACAAACACATGCTTAATTCTTTTAAGTGCTACAAAGATTTCCACACAACTTTGCCATCAAGAAAGAAAATTGTTCAAGTGACATGGTTTTTAAATGGTCCAAGACAAATACAATGTTTTTGATGACTTAACAACAAACTTGATTAATTAGGAATGTGAACTCTTTGCAAAGTTAAGTTACTTAACACCTTGCAATTGTGAATGAATGATAATTAGCAAATTGTTTGGTGTTAAGTAGCTTAACTCTGTTAGAGTTTTTTTCTTAGTTATACCCACAAGATAGAACCAATGCAATGGGGCAAGGAGGTAGGCATACCAAATTATGCTTTGATGGTATGTGGTGATAACAACGTAACTTTGCAATATTGGATAACAATGCAATAAGACCAAAAGCACATCAACATGCACAAAAACAATTGGTGTAGTCTCCTTTAGGTCACCAAATCTTATCGCCTGGTACAAAACAACACCATGTTGTTAAGAGGATCATTAATAACCACATATGTACTATTAAACACCATAACTATATATGGTCATTTTTAGAACTCAAATTGGATAGTTGGGGTAGATTAAATAATCTAAACCTTCTAGTTTCTGGTGGTGGAGACCAATATGGATACATTGCATGAACAAAGAAATTTGAGTTGAAGAAAACTCTATAATTTGGGAAAGAAATTAACGATAGCAATCCAAAGATTGAAGCCAAAGCTGAAAGATGACCATGACATTTTGGGTTCAAGAAATTTCATGTTTACCAGGCTTTTTGAATCTCTATTGTATTGATTGTTAAGAAGTTGGATTTGCATGTACATGCTTATGGACCTAAATGTGTAAACCTTCGGAAATATTTTGTCCTTTGATTGCACAATACTAACAACATTGGTCAAAGAAATTTACTTAGCAAGTTCTCATGTCAAAAGATACTTGCCATGAACTACTTGCATGTATGATCCAAACCTCCACGATAGATAGACAAATAGAGTAAGCACTTAAAGATTTGCTATTTGATTTAATCTCCCACAATTTAAGAAACAAATCATGTGATGAAAACCTGCAGCCTAGGAAAAAGGCAATTTGGAATTTGGGTGGCATTATACTTTTACATTCAGGTACACTATAACCAATTACGCTTAGTGTTGAGAGGGAGAAGATGGTGCCCCTTTACAAGGAAGCAAGATGCAAAGATTGAGATCAATTGTCATATGCTTAAATTATACTATAATGATAACAAGGTAGCAAAACCACATTCTTGCAATTTTTCCTCCTACAAGCAACATGGAAACAATAACACCAATGAAAGTAGTAAAAGGCACTTTAGATTCAAACCATTGATGTAATTTCACTTGAGTATTTGCAAAGTAGTCGAGAAGTAGAGCGATCCAAAAAATAGGTATTGTTGTGACCCACTTAACAAGCCATGGTGTAGGTGGTCCAACAATGTAATTCAATGTAATGGAATGCAATCCCACCTATGTCTAGCCAACCAAATCCAAAGAAATCACCACCTCAAGCTTATTGTAAATAGTTAAACAAGTTATGAAAAAAATAAAGCCTGAAGTAAAATAATAGAATTACACATAATTGTAATCAAAACCTTAAACCATGTAAACTTCAAGATCAATAGTTCAACTAATTTGAAAGGTTGATGAATAGTAGTGTCAAATAAACCTTGCCCACACATAGTATTGATCTTAGCATAGCAAGTAGATGTGCAATTCCTTAAACACGTAGTTGGCCTACAAGTCACACACACAATCTCTTTTTCTTTCCCTCTTTCCCTCCCTTGGTAATGTCTTGTTTAGTTCAAATGCAAGTATGATGAAATGAAAATAACTAGCTCTTTCTCCAAAATGTTGGTGGTTGCATCTTGATTCATAAAATAATGGATTTCACAAAATTAAAGAAATTAAATGAAATGCAAGATTTACCTCTACTTGAAGATTGTATCAACTCAAAGCATGATCAATTGTATAGAGAACTTGATAGTGTATACAATAGAGCTCCAAAGGTCATGGCCATTGCCATCTAGTATGAAAGCTTCCTACAAGCTATTGATGATTATGTTGTTTATATTCCCAAAACAAAGATCCAACTTTGTAAACTATCATAAATTGAAACAATGTTACCTTGACATTGTCGAGAATCTAGGAATGAAAGGTGCAAGAGGAACTTCTTTATGTCACTATGTAGAAAGAATGAAGTGCAACAACTTAGTGGTTATGTCAACATGTTTTAAAAAGAAAGTGACAATGCATATTTGAGAACAAATGAAAATAGTTCAAGAGTCAAGCAACTTTGCTTTCTCAATTCAAATTTGTGAGCCCTAAACCCTAAAGTAACTCTAAAACCTAAAGTCGTCATAGACCCTATACCCCCTATTTCACCTATGCAACTGCCAATTTGACTTATCATAGAGCTTGATTTTTTTAGGTTTGAGTTGGTACCACCCTAGGAAAGACCATTTTGGATATCTTTAGTGAAGACAAATCTTGAAATTTTTTTAATTAGGTAGGTAAATGGACTTTGCCAAATATGGACTTTCCAAGGTCATTTAATTCAGGGGGAAAAAGAAGAAACAATATTTTGTCCATATTTTTTGACCTTAAATGCCATAGACCCATGAAGATCAATGCCTCAAAGTTTTGAAACTTCCTATAAAATGGCTATAAATAACAAGTCCATTTGTAAGTGGAGGACTTGGGCATATTGTTATTGTAAAGTTCATCATTGGTTCAATATTGGTGGGTTTTTTAAAATTCATTCAAAATTGAAATATTAACTCATAAATTTTTCATGTAATTGAGTCCTTTTAAAAAAAATCATGCTTCACATGGGGAAATTTGCAACAATATATGTCAAACCCAGAAAAATGGGCACTGGGACACCCAAAAAAGTCCATTGTAGCATGCTTTTACTTTAGACTGCTAAACTACCACCACATGCCCACTACACCCCCACTTCTTTTCCATTGGACTCCCACTATAAATTATGGTGATAATTTTTAAATGTTGTAGCATTTGATTCAAACCTCTTTGTTCACCACATGTTGGTTTAGGGTTTTGTCTATTTTGTTAAAGGCTTGCAACAAAACAACAAAGAAGTATATATTGCAAACTAAACAATAAATTTCACACCTAAATTTCTAAAAGTGACCATTTATGCCCATCCCTCATAGACCATAACAAACCACACAAATTTCACACTAGACATATGTCTAATATATTAACATGCTTATAGAATTTGATCAATACAGACAATTATATATATTTGTGAAGGATAGAAACACCCATTGTAAATAAGTAATTATGATGCGCTCCAGTTAATGCATTGATCCCTCTTTTTAGTAATCAAGAAATGAGGAATCATACAATGTAAATGGGCCATGAATGTGGTTCATTTGTTCAAATGTTGCCCATTGATATTCTTATGATTGCTCACATTCAAAGGCCATGCCATGCATGTAAACATGTTTAAGAACATAATTTTCAAAATACTTATGTCCAATTCATAATTTATTGACTAGATGTGCATATTTAGCCAATAATTACACCAATATCCACAACAACATTTTTAAGGTAACATTGCATTCATCTAAACCCAAAGTGGTAGACCATTAGCTGACTCTCAAATCTTAGCAATTTGATAAATTATGATGACTTCATTGGCCCACAACATAGCTTATACATGAGTATACAACAATCAACCCATATGAATTATAGCTGAAAAATACCACATTAATGTTGAACACTAAAATAAGAAAAGTTAGGAGAAGCCACCACCTCATCATATAAGTTGGTCAAGTCTTAATGGAGGTCTTTTAAGGCAATAATTAGGGCACATCGTCAATTACAACATGGTTTATTAGTTGAAGTTGGGGCAAATTCTTCAAACCCACCATAAAAAATTAGTCATCTCTTGCATGTTACAAAAGTTAAAGCATACAAGTTTTGGTCAAAAACATTGCATCAAGAGTTGTTTTGAAATTTTGAACATTAAAAGGTAATTTATTATAAACCATTTTCCACCATTGGAAACATCTAACTCTGCACAATTCCTCCAAATGCATGAGAATTGACCACCCACCACCATGCACAACTTGATTAGTAGAATGTTACTTTTGGGTGAAAGCAAGAAAAAAGGAACCAAACAATGTGTGGACAATCCTTAAAAATTGTTTTTTGAAAATTTGAAAAATCACCATGGGAACACTCTATGTCAAAAATAAAAATAAAAATTGAAATAAGTTCTTATATTTTCAAAGTTGCAACTACAAAATTTTCATGAAAATTCACCATGTTTCAAAAGTCCTTTTATACGTTCAAAACACACAAGAAAAACATGTGGATAAGTTTTTTTTGTATCAAAAGTCCTTTTCCCTTATTAAATGTTCACCAAATTATTTCAATTTTTTTGTGAACTTTAATATATTCCACAAGGAGGGATCCATGTGTTGAAAACATTATATATATATATATATATATATATATATATATATATCTTTTTAGATTTTAATATTCAAATGTTCTATTATATTTTTACACTATTATATTTTTTATTTTGTAATCATGGTTCAAAATACAGTTAAAGATTTGACTATAATGTAAGGCTTGATGCAAAACAATTTGAATTTATATCGTGTTATATGTCATATTTGGCCTCAAATTTGATATTTAGTTTAAAAACTATGTGAAAAATGCAGTATAAACCAATAGAAAATTGCCATGTGGAAAATGCAATCCTTGGAAAATACTTTAACATGGTGCAACTGGTTCCTTTTTTCATGCTTTAACCAATTTTGTGTTATTCACAACACACCTTTTTCATGTACATCCTTTTTAATTGACATAGATATCACATGCATAATATTAGTGGCATTTTGATTAGAAAGCTCCTTGGAGTTTGATTCTTCAAGAAACATATATATCATATGTGATGCTTCCAAGCCTATTTAACACACAAGCATTTGGGTATTGATCACAAGCAATCATCTCCTTAGATCTACATATATTTCTAGGATCTAAATAATCATTCAAGTAAAACCAATTAACACATAAAACTAAAGACAATACTTTCATGCATGAGGTCCACTCCTGCCATGATAATCAAATACACTATCATGTAGTTCAAGGTTTTCATATATGCATGAAAATCACTTTTTAATATTAACTTCATGGCATAAAACTTGGACCAAAATGATTTTATGCACCATACTCACCTAGGATTGCAACTTCCCAAAATTGGCTAAAATTTATGTAATATCCTTCCATTTGCCAATATATCATCCTAGACCCCACTTTGGCCCCACCACACTTCCACTCAAAATACCACTAGAAAAATGATGATTATACAAAAAGAAGTATCAAACTTGGGCTACAAAATCTATTTTCTAGAAACATTTAATGTTTTCAAACAGTAAGATTTTTAATTTGTAATTAATGTGCCTATACATTATACTAAAATCAATTCATTAAGTCATGTTGAATGTTACACAACCCATGCACCAACATGTGTATGAATTACAAATAAACACCTAGTGTTTACATTTGTAGAATGTTGCAATCCAAAATGTATTAAACATGTTCTAATATTACTTATACTAATATTCACAAAAGAAGAGTAATGTTTTGTATTGGTTCGACCTTGTTAAAAAGATCTGATGGTATGTATAGCTACTATGGCTCAATGCATGTAATTCTTGATTACACAAAGCCAATGCAACAAAAGATGTGCAATCATCTCCAAGTAATCATGTTGAATTTAATTTGGAACCCAACCAAATCAAGAGGACAATAACAACCTCATTGCCATGTGCATACATTGTCTCCCCAACTTGCCCCAAATTTGACATCCATGCATACTTTAGAGACCTTCACTCTATTATCGATATCCCTAATCATTTAACAAGTTGTCTATATTATATCTATATATGCCTTGTTACTAGTCGACATGCACAAAAAAAATATACACCATGTTGTACTTGCCTTGCATTGTACATTTGGGGAATGTAACATCTCTTGGCTTGGTGTCACTCCCTATGTGTATTCACGAAAACATGCCACTTGGACACATGATGGACTAGGTAAATGAATGCCACCATTACATCTTAGAATCCACCTAAAGAAAGAACTCAAAACATTTCTTGACTTGCCTACCAACACATAGACTTGAATAAGCTCAAGCTAGGAGCCAACATGACTAGACATTAATGTTCTATGGCTCACATCCCCACAACAATTATTGAAGATGGAGCAACACCTACCAATCTAACATTTGGGCCAACACGTACACTAACCTAACAACGTTAACCCCTTGTTTAGCCAAATCTCACAAATAGGGTTGCATATAGAGAATTTAGGTTAACCCATTAAAACTAGTGATCAGTGAACTTCTAAGATCTCAAATCAACATACATGTAACAATGCCTATTAGCAAATATGTATATTAAACTAATCCATTTCGCATAATTTGATGATTTTAGACCCCTTGTTTAAGTGGATCATCATGGCAAGTGTTTCAGTAGGTATAATTCATACCTCTAGATCTGAACAAAACACCATTGGTTGGATTGCATACACTAGCTGCATCAAACAGAAATATAAACCCAACCTAGGTGAAGATGCAAATTTCAGATCATGTTTCTTGTAAAAAGACAGTGAAAGGTGACATTGCCTTAAACATGTTGTCAACAATACCTACTTGGACTCAATGTCCCCCTAGTCAAGATGCATGTTCACTTGCTTGGACTCAATGCCCCCCTAGCTAAGATGCCTACTCCCATCCAAACTCCTCCTTATCAAGATTAGATTTTGAAATGTTGGTTTATGAATAGTATCAATTGAAGATTTATTCTAGAGTTCAAAACCCTAGCTTCATTGTAGGAATTAAAGATCAAACTTGAAAGCAAATCAACTAACACATTCCACAAATGTACCTTCTTGTTAAACCTCCCTACAACTTTAATGCAAGCAAAAGGATGTGGCACAACTTCTAGCAATAGTAGCAATACCATATGGGTCCTACAAGCTCCAATCTAACGCAACTTCTTATGAACTCATCAATAGATAAGCAAGTGTCAATTGCTTCTCTTGATTAACATTTGTACTTTAAAAAATGATGAGTATGTATATGTAAAACTTGTGCCTACATGCATTATTATATGTGATCATTAACTAGTTCTTTGGATGCAAGTAACTACAACATCACAAGTAGCAACTCCTCCAAAATGTTTGGATAATTTGGATTAGTAGCTCCTCCATGAATAGCTGTTGCATTCAAAAATATTCACCCAACAAGCCAATTCCTAATATCATTCAATATTTGCGGAAAAAATTGTAGCTACAATTAAGGTCAATAAAGCTAACAACCACACTATCTTGTGGTGATAACTATAGCTGCAATTTCAGCTATTTTAGTCATTGTTGTGACTATGTTGCAACTATTGATAACTTCATCAAATTGGTTAGATGGTTTTTTAATCTATTTTCATCCATGAATAGGTTAATATGTCCCATTAGTCACAATAGTTGCCAAGTTAGTTGCACCCATAGAGGTATTTTAAAGTCACTTACGGTTATATTTTTATGTATGTACTAATATTGTATTCAAGATATATATTACACATATATATATTTTTTCATATATTAATTATGTAGATATATAATTAGTAATGTTCATATTTTGAATAAAAAATCCATATTTTTAAAAAGATAATTGCCATTTGTATTTCAAAATTAATATTTGAACTATGAAAATTGATATTTGAAACTCAAAATCAAATTTTCAATTCAAATAATTGTTACTTGAATATGAAAAATTGTTATTTCAAAATTTTTTAATATCATTTGGATTTGAAAATTCATATTTGAAGCTTGAAATTTTATTTGAATTTGGAAATTTGATATTTGAATTAAGAAAATTGGTAATAAGAGCTATAACAAATGAAATAATAGTAACAGTAATAATGACAAACTAGCTAGCCACTAGCTACATTAATAATAATATAATTTTAATATATATTAATTTTAATAATTACAATAATGGATATAGTTAGGAGGTAAACTAAACTAAAATTAACATAAGTACCTAGTTTAACATAGTTAGTTAATTAGTAGTCGTTAGTTAGTATGTAATTGTTAGTACATATTGCAATTAGATTGCAATTAAAAACTTATCCCATATCTTTTATCTTTGTTTTCAAATTTGAAAACTATATAAGCAAGTGCATTAAAACATTGAAAATACACAAAGAATGTTAAAAACCAAGTGCCATTTGGGATGAGCCAATCAAATAGGCTTGACCTTTAAAGGTTAAACTTGAAATAAAATTTAAAAACCTAACCTACTTCCTAGCCTAGGCCTACTTAACTACCTACCTAGTGTAGGCAGTAGGGCTAAGTAGATAAGTAAATAAGCCAATCAACCTATGTGGATTATATTAGACTTAGGTACCCTAGGCCACCTATAAATTGCCATATGTCATCTTGTAATTTGATCAAAACATTAACCTACAACTACCATGTGTCTTTTTTTTAATTGTCAAAAACTACACATCATTAGTTTAGTATAGTTCTCCTTAGGTTAATAAACATGCCACATGTCACATTTTTATTTGTTGTTCATTGTATACATGGCATAATGTAAGGTCTAACCATTATAAAAAAATCATGACTTTTTAAAAGGCTAATTTGACCGAAGTGTCCACATTGACCAAAGGGTATGTCCATTTCCACCAAAGGTTTGGGGCATGAAAATACATGTTACATTTTACTAAAGTGACCTTTTTTTACCAAAGTTGAAGATTTGGTCAAAATGGACAAACGTCCATCAAAATGACCATAACTTAGTCAAATTGGTCATATTGAATGGATAAGGTTGAATCAAATTGATCATTCTAATTTGGCCTTTAGTCAAATTGACCTTTATGATTTGACATTTAATCAAATGAGTCATATTCATTTGATGACTTAGCCTATTTATTAAGCTTAGGTTACCTACCTAACCTAACATAACTAATAGGTTAAGCTAAGCCTATACTACCTATATAGCCTAACATAACTAACATTATGAAAAATCATGTTTATCAAAACCACATTACCATGCAATTAAAACTCAAAAAAAATCTTATATATAACTATTGTGCAATTATCCCTTGGGTATTATAACTATTGTGCAACTATCCCTTTGGAAATTCAAGGTATTAATAAAAAAATTGCCATGTCAAAAAATTAATTAATTGTATTATAGTTGCAAGTTAGCTACAAATGAATTTTCTATATGGTAATTTATACACAATGCTTGATTTTTTCTAGAGTTACATTATAGTTGCATGTGGCAACTATTTTAAAATTGTCGTAAATGTGCCACTATTAAAGTAACAATAATGTTGCAACTAATGTACAATGTACATACATGTGGTTATCCCATGTGTTCACATTTCCACCACCCATTATGGGATACATTTGTAATTAGTTTTTTGGCTACAATTCTTATTGATATAATTAGTAAGGCCACTACGTGCCATTACTAAAACGTTATTTTTTAACTATGTTATGATTATAATGCAATTGCTTATAATTTAATAAAAATACATATATGTAATGTGTTATAAAAATATTTTTTCAATAATAATTTGATTATTAAATATTAACTATGTTTATTATATTTACTTATTATGAACTTATTAATTATAATAAATAATTGACTATTAATATGAATAAATAAGTGTAATTCATTTTATTAATGTTACATTAATTTAAAAAATAATTACTTATTAAATAATATTCAAATAAATATTTCTCCAAGTTGAGGATACTTCATAATGAGTTAGATTGATTATTTAAGATAATTATTAATTAGTCAATAATTACCAAAAAATTAATTATCTAAATTCATTAAATAATTAATTATATGGATATATATAATTAATAAAAATGTGATACTAAAAGCTATATATATTATATTAAAAATTCAATTTGATGTACATATGGATATGCCTATTTATACCTTAATGACTTATATCAAATTAATATTTAATACTTAATATTTAATATTTTTCAATAAGTTACTATTTATTAATTATTAGTCAATATGTAATTTACTTAATTATTAATTGATTAATTAATTAAACTGATAATTGATTGTTTTAAATAACTAAATATTTAATATTTCATTCACATATTTAATTGTATAATTTACATAATGAGAAAAAAACACACAAAGCATGTGGGAAAATCTTTATAGAGTTGCAATTCTATTTGCAACTAAAAAACAACAAAAAGATTTAACCCTTATGCTTTGTTTTTGAATCTCATGTTATAAATTATATAAAGAAGGTATGTTTTCTTATTTTTTCACATTAAAATATAAGTGCCATTTTGGGTTGAACCCCAAAAAGCTTAGCTTTAAATAAAACATAAAATAAACAAAATCTTTCACATTTATTCTTTAATTCACTTAATCTTGTGTTTTCCTATTTACTTACCTACTTAGGTAAATAACTTGTAGGTCTTACTTTAGGTAAAACCTAGGAAGATACATAGGTATGTAGGTCCTAAAACCTATTAACCTACCTACTTATGGTTATGTACCTATGTAATTGTTAAAATAAATATATTTATTCCAAAATAAAATTAATATGCCATGTGGTAATTTTTTATTGTGTCATGTGTCACAATCTCGAACCATCATTAATAATCATAATGGATGATGGAGATCAATATTTCAAAAAGATTATAATTTTATGTCCAAAAATCTTCATAGTGTCAAATGTCAAATTTTAAAAGATGGATGACAATTAATAACTGCAACATCACATCATGGATGCAATTATAATGGAATTACACAATAGTTAAAATTGAGTTGTTTTAATAGAGTTATAATTGAGTTGCAATGGGTTGCATCATATATATGGTGAATGGTAATTCTACAACTCATGTGACTTGTTTGTAAGCACTCACAAGATATAAATACAATGAGTTGCAAGGCTAGTAGTAAAACACCCTTTTTTTCATAGTGTAATAAGCTAATATGTTATTTATAATAACCTAGTTAGGTAGCCTAGCCTAGACCTACCTAGTAGGTTACTTAAGATGTAGCCTAGGACTACTAAGTAGCATACTAAATAATGTAAGCTTTCTAGGTAGGTGTCCTAAGTGACTTAGGCTTACTAGGTAAAGCTATTAGACATATAGGTAGCCTACTAGCCTAGGCCTACAAGGTAAATAACATATGCCACTTAAGCCCAGTAAATAGGTAGCCTATTTTACTAGGTAAGTAAGAAGCCTATGCCACCTAGGCCTACTAGGTAGGTACATAGCCTAACCTAGGTTGCCTAGGCCTACTGAGTATGTAAGTAACCTAGGTTAGGCCATCTAGGTAGATACATAACCTAAGCCTAGACCTACATAATAGGCTAGGCTAAGTCTATCAATAGGCTAATAGGTACCTATGTAACTATTAAATAACATATAAGCATAGGTAACTTATTAGGTAATATAAACATAAATTTAGTAGGTACCTATAAAGTCTAGTAGATTATAACCTGCATGTTACCTAGGTATATGCATTTATTAATAGGTACCTCCTACCTATCTAGGTTAATTTACCTTTTGTTTAGGGTTACTTGCCATTCCAAAAACCATGTACATTCTCTATCAGATAAAGATCCCACCATGTCTCAATATCAATTATTACTTTGTTTTTGTGTTATTTGCATTGACGGGATGGTTGAAGGTGATTGTGTGCATAAGGAACATGTTTTCAAATGGATTTTGACCCAATTAAAGCCCAAGAATAGTGGAGAGGTGAGGGGCATGATGTACAACTTTGTCAAGGAGAATGAAGTTCGTACAGGGGGTGAGTGGATTGCAAAAAACCTATTTCCAAATGATAATGTAGTTGTGCCTACTTTAGTAAATGAACCATGGCTAATATTGGTTGATAAAGGTTTTCATGTTGTGGCTACTTCCTTAATAGATGGAGTTGGTAATGAATAGATGGAAGGAAATGTAGTTGTGTGTGAATTTTGGTGTGAACGTTTGAATGTAGGGAGTCATTCTTACACCTTTTGTGATGATTAGCTTGTTGCATTTGTGTTTTCACATCTGATATTGGTTTCAAAATTTTCTATGCCACCTACTACACATGTTGTGAAGGAAAATTATGCCACATATGAACTCATTAATGTTGTATTAAAAGTGTATTATAGGACTTGCTAATAATTTTGCTTTTCAAAAAGATTCAATTAAGGAGAAATTTTAGGATGGCAATTCATAAAGTGGTGGTTAGTTGATAACACAAGGATGGTGACCATGAGTAATATAAAATATTTTTATAGATCCAAATATGTTTAAGTTTGATAATTGGGGTTTATAAATTATACTTCAAGATCATTGGACTCTGTAAAGGGTAATGAAAAATCAAATAATTTGATGTGACCTCCTTTTTCAACAATGTAGCCAAAATTGCAGGTATATGGTTTTGTTTCTATCAATTGTAAAAATGTGCATGTGTAACATTACATTACTACAAGTTTGTACAATTATATTTATAAACAAGTGTTTTTGGCTCCATGTAATCTTTTAACTTCCCACCTACACATTAGGTTGTCCCAACTTAAATGGGGATCTTTGTGCAACTACAAGTCTCTAAATGATCGTGGGGCAAGTCCATAATATAATGAATCATACCCAACTCTTTTGTTCCTTTCAAAATGACAAGGACTTGAAATTGGAAATTGAAATGACATGCAACCATTGCACAAAATTTATGGTTTAATCACATATTTGACTTGTACAATATATTTTTATAATAAAGTTTAGTTTCTTTGAATTTTACAACTTATCTTTAAATTTTTCCAAGAATTATTGGAAAGAAAATTGCAAATTTTGAATTTTATAATTTATGTATATATCAATTCCAATGATGATCTGAAACCATGTAAAGTCTAATGATTATTCAATCTACATGAATATGAAAATTTTCCAAACAAATCTAGATTAATTTCGATCATTTTTATGTGACTTATTCAAGACTTCAAGATTGGTTACAAGTGTTTAATTAGTCATTTTTCACCCTCAAATGTTGATATAATTGATTCATATTTTTGTATATCATTCTTGAATGTATATTACATTACATTATGTATATTATATGAAAAACATTTAATCCTAAGTGAAGCTAAAAATTGACAAATCATTTATTCAGGGGTGCTTACATTTGCAATGGCTCATTATATTAGAGACTAACCCCATGCTAGGATCATCAATTTCTTCCATGAATTAATTGGTGACTATTCATTGCAATTCATTGGTGATCTACATATTGTCCAAAAAATTAGGTGAGGATCCAACATATAAGTTTAATACCTTTGAGAAAATTCAATGCATGCAATACAAAGCCCAATATCAAATGAAATTAAAATGCATCTAATGTGGTCCATATCTATAACCTAAACCATCAAAATTATAATATATGAACTTAATGGTTTTTAGGGCCTCAACAAATTATTTAGTTGTCTAAATATGAATAAAAAATGTTGGACCAATTTTGTCAACTTGGTTTTTTGTGGAACCTCGTTTGACATGTTTGGTTGTGCCTTTAAGGTGTTGCCAACTAGCTTTTGAATTGGGTGTCACCTTCTCATTGGTTCCCATCCTTCTTGGACTATTATGGTGGGGAATGTCCACTTCTATTTATGATCTTCTAGGAGCAAGATCTATGGTTCACCAACAAAATGGTTCACATTAATACTAGATCAAGTCCATTGAGTTCAAAAATATGCAATTCAAATAAATTAAATGAACTAAAGTATAAGGATCAACATTGGGAGTTAACTTCACCTAGATTGAAATATCCTTGGTGGGATAAAACAATTTTTTTGCATTTAACAATTATTTTAATGACATAATGATGCCCTTTCACTTTTGGAAATAATGTTTTAGAGGCTTAGTTGCACCTTCCACATCTTTTAAACAATGTGGACATTCAATTCCTGATTAGTCATTACTTGGGAAGTTTCTTAAACTCAAGTGACAACACTAGATACTTCTACATAGGTCATAAGCTATATTTGTGAGACATTTTGCACGATGAAAATTTCAAGTCAGACCCCAAAATAAAATGGGAATGCACTTGAAATTTGGAGGTAAAAACAATAGGAAAGAAGTTGAAATATGCCACTTAGAAGGTAACTAACTTTGCTAGATATAGGAATTTGTTGGGTGAAAGCACATTATGAAGGGGCCCAAAATTGTTGTCTCATTGTATTATTTTTAAAGGTCCCATGTTTGAACTTCAACCATGTCATTATTATGAAGGATTTTCACAATGTTTTTGCATATTATGGTAGGTCAAAACCCAAATAGATTAAATTTTAAAGAAACTACACTTTTAAATCTAATAAGATGTGATTTTAGAATATATTCGTGCCAAGAAAAATGCATAACAATGTATTAAAAAATGCAAATATACTAAAAAAATAATTGAAATGAATTTTACTCTCCATGAAATTTTTAATATCTATTAATCATTATGATTCCATATGATTGGAATAAGTTTGTGAGTCAAGTGAAGAGTTTGATAATTATCATATCACAAATGGGTGTTTTTGGGGGTGTTGACCATAAATATGTGGTAAATTAACATTTTGGCAAACTATCATTTTCAAATGGAAGATGACAAGATATGTGAAGTGGGTCATTTTTAAAATTTTCATTTCAAACATTTTTTGGCTAACTAATTCAAACCCAAACCTAGTGTAGTCCAAAAACATAAACAAGCTCTAATATATTGCATATACTATAAATATACCCATTATTTTTTGAATTTAATTTTTAAAAATTTATTTCTTTTAAAAAAAATTATTATTTATCATTAACTTTGTGAAAATCAAAATATCAAGCCCAAACACCAAAAGTGAAACCCAATTAAATGCAACATGTTTTGCAAAATTATACATTACATACATGTTGTGAAAGTGCCCAAAGTGCCCCCCCCCCCCTAATGTGTTTTCACCTTGTTTTGCATTTGCAGGCAAGTCATCTAATGTGGAAGGTAGTTGTTTCAAGAAGAAATACTTAAGAAGAATTAAACCTTTTACATTTGTTGGAATAATATGTATTGTAGTTTTTTTTGTCACAACCGTAGCCTTGGGCTTGCAACCAAAGCAAGGGCTTGCAAGAGTGCGGGACAAAAGGGAGGCCGGGAGGCACATCTTATACTCCCGGGAGTGTAAGAAAATGTGAGAGAATGAGCCCTTACACTCCCAAGTGAGCTCCCACTTGGGGGTTAAAATCCCAATGGATTCCCAAATCTTTAAGGAGCAATTGCAGGAGTCAAAATTCATTGGATTGAAGAGTTATTTATATCATTGAAAAAATATTGAAACGTAGATGCCTAAAATGGGCTCGCATGACCCATTTAGACATCTGAAACACAAGTTATGACCAAAAGAAAGGCCGGGAGTCAAATTGGCAATTTGACTCTCGACCACTAAAAGTCAGAAATTGACCAGATTTTCTTGCATGTAGGTTGTGTGCAACATACCATTGGAAAGATCTTAACAAGGCCTACATATTTGCTTTAGACCTCATTTCAATTGGAGGTCTGCACATAAAGTTATGGGGCCCCAAAGTTGCTAGAGTCCCAACCTTGGGAATTTCGGGATTCCAATTTGGGAGTCCCGGGACAAAATGCCATTTGGATGTGGGCCTCGTGGAGAGGAACAAAATATACTATAAGGGGAAAGGTGGTGGCTTCCCCCAAGTCCGGGCTGTGGTGAGTCTTGTGAGTCCAAGTTTGCCCATGGCTCGTCCTAGCACCAAAAGTGCTCCAATTAGGCACTAACCAACTTGTTGTTTGGTTTTGTGCAGGTTTGTGTGAGTGATTAAGTGCTTGTCATTCTTCCTAATCCCATCCCAAAGCTCCAGCACGCCCCTCTACCCCCAAACCGGTGCAAGCCAAGGAACATGCCCCAACTTTTTGCTCTTTCGATGTTTTCACTTTAGACTCCCCTTTGAGTCTATCAAGGAGCTTGGGGGCTCATCATTTCTATTCTTAGAACATTGGAATCCTATCCATGAATAAGTGTGAATACATTAAAACCCTCTACATATATCACAACTAGTTATGAATGAAACAATTCAATGATGAAAATGTAATATTACACTTTAAACTAAAAAAAATTCCTAATCAGAAAATCAATATTTGCACAAACCACGAACTTGTGCTTAACAATTTTTATTGTTCGACATAGGTTACACATCAAGTTCAACTTGGTTTTTATTTATAATGTTAATGAACTCATTTAAAGGCTTAAAAGTAAGCAAAATTTGGTCATTTGAAGGAAGTTGTTACTCTTCTTCATCCATGGTGAACTTCTCCAAGTATAACTTCAAAGGCTATTTAGCTTCATTACTCAAAGTCTTAGTCATTTTTGAACTTTTTGGTGGAGACGATCAAGTAGCTTCATTACTTGACACTAAGGGAAAAAGACTAATATTATTAACCACATGTAGATCAAGCCTTTTTGCCACAAGCTGGTCACTAAAGGATGTGGAACCCAATCTTATTTCAAAAATGTCAATTGCACACATTGAAACACATATGCATTGTAAATGTGTATTAGTTTCTTGAATTTCAAATTTCATGTGCTTCAAAGAATATGAAATTTAAGATGTTCCAAGTATTTACAAGCCCTATACAAATTTGATTTCAAATAGCTAAAATCATATTTAAAAAATGGAATAAATGACTTCACAGGTACTCTATGCATATTTTTAAAAAATTAACAATTCCCATATGTAATTAAAATTTCAACAACAAAACATTGCACCTATGATCTTGTATCCTATTATGAACAAAGTGTTTATTCATTGGAACCATCAACTTATTGCTTGTGATTAAACAAAAAACCATTTCCTATTGTTTATCCATCAACCAAGTGTTTGTCCATCACCTATGTGCTACCTTAAACCGTTACTTTAGTGCATTTCCAAGAACCAATTACTTTTCCATCAATTAAGTGTTTTCCATGTCACCCAACTATTACCTTAAACCATTATAACTATTTTTCCAATAATCAAATGTTTGTCCATCACCTAAGTGCTACATAAAACCATCATTGTAGTGCATTTCCAACAACCAGTTGACTATTTTTCCATCAACCAAGTGTTTATCTATCACCTAAATGTTATCTTAAACCACTATTAATGCATTTTTAGAAATGAATTACTTTTCCATTTTAATCCAGTGCTTCTCCGTGTCACCCAAGGGTCCATTCACAGTTGGGGTACCAAAAAAGGAAAAAAAGACTTAAGGATTTTTTTAAGTTTCTTTCTACAAATAACATTTACATGAAACAAACTTAAGTGGGAAAAATTGAATAGTCCAATATAAGATAATTCATGTGTTAATGGTGAATTTTCACATTCATACATAGTTGTATACGAATATTTTGGTTTAATGCAGAAAATGAAAAAAAAATCCTAGAAAATCCCAAAATGGGTTTCAATGGACAACCAAATATGTTTTTTGGCAAGATTATTTCTTACACATGTGATTTGCATACAAAGTTAGACATTTTGAACCCATTGAACATAATTTTTTTTATCAAATGGTTAAAAAAATGAATCATTTACCTTATAACCCTTTCCTTCAAAATTTCAAGACTTTCAAATTTTTGTATGATTTGCACTAGAAGAAATATTCAAATATATGATTGAGTTTATGATCGATATTTTAGTCATAAAGGATAAAAATGACTAATAGCCCTAAAGTCATTATGGATGAGTCATTAAAGACAATAGTCGTTTAGGAAGTTTGATCCTTGGACCCCAAAGATAAAATTGAACTCCTTTACCACTAAGCCACCTCGCTTGTTGTTCAAACAATCTACTGTTTATTTTATTTAAACCATACTTCATTTAAACATTACACACAACCTCAAATTTGATGATTCATATCTTATTGATAAATTGTCTAAATGAAAAAATGAAAAATTTATTCATTAATTTCCTTCAATAATGTACAAAAATTATATATGTGTGTGTGTGTGAATTCATTTCAAAAGAAAAATATTTGAATTTTGTTATTAAATAATATTTCAATGACAATTCTTTGGAAAAAAAAATTCAAACACATGATTTGTAAATGGAAAAACCTTTTTGGGTAGTACAAGAATAAATAAAATATATTTTTCATATTTTAAACCTTCATTTGATTTATGAATTTATATTATACAAATTTTCTTCCAATATATCATTTTTATTAATAATATTTAATTTAGACATATTAGTCCATACAATATATCCACATGAAATATTTTAAAATGGATCATAAATCAATTATAATATTTAAATTTATATATAAAATATTTTTTATGTTGGTCATATTAAGTATATTTATAAATTTCATTTAAATATTTCACTTATAATAAATAATAATAATAAATATTAGATATTGAATAAAATTTTTAAATTATAAAGTTTATTCAACTTTACACATATAATTTAGTATAATTGTGTAATATTTGTTTATATACATATAATATAGAAATTTTTACTTAAATTGATGATAAAAATTTAATGTAAAAATAAATTATACGTTTACCACATCTTACATTTCTATTTGAATTTATAATTATTATATAAAAAAATAATTTTAGTATATGATTTTGTATTGGTAAAATTTATTTCAATGTGTGATAATTAATTTATTCACATAAAATATTTTTAAATGGATCATATATCAAGTATATTCAAGAAAAATATAATTAAAATTTTTATATTATTTATATGTATAATATTAGTTGAAATCAATTCCTTACATGTCGTAATTCCTTATGTGTAAACTTATATTAATAGTCATTTTTGAATCATTATAAAATAATTTTATGATCACATTATGTATGTAATGACACACCATTTTGTTCATGTCATTTGCCTAGTCATTCTTTAGTTATATTTGACATGATTTTATTTTAGTCACATTTTCATATGATATTTTGGGCATCCATGTCATTTTGCCATTAATCGTGGGTACCATATGGATGAAAACTTGTAATGAAAAAATGACATCAACCTTCTTGTTATCAGGTCATTGTCTATTAATTAAATGCAACATTAATATATGATTATAATTTTTCACACATAGGATTTGAAGTAATATCCTATTATTATAGTTAATTACTAGTCATTTAGGAGATTTAGTCATTGATTTCTTGGTTGCAAAGGACAAGATTTCTTCTAGTGTTAGTTTTTCATCAAGTTCATTTAATGAACATGTACTTTCATAAAAGGGGCCATGTTTTTGTTGTACAAAAAGTTTGAAATCAATTGTATGATTTATGCATTCCTTTTGATTCCTTTTAAAAAAAATTGCAATTTAAACACTTGATTACTTTAGTTTACATGATTCAAAATGACATTTACATAGTATCCAAATTATTTTAAAATATTTTTATTAATTAAAAAAAACATCATTTTATTTATTAGCATACAACAATCTACTACAATTATAAGATAAACAAAAATCCAAAGTTGTCCTTTGTAGTCCTTTATCAGTTAGACTTTCCTTTTCAGTACCCTAATCATGAATGGACCCCCAAGTACTACCCCAAACCACTTCCTATTACAATTCTAGGAATAATTGATTTTCCATCAACCAAATGATTCTCCATTGCTTAAGTGTTATTTGCAACTAATGTAGATATGACTCCCAACATCAATGGTGCTTGTGACATATATATATATATATATATATATATATATATATATTTGCTTACTATTGTTACTAGATTAATTAAACATGAACATGCCAATTGTCATTGCTATTTCCAAGGACTTGGGCATTCTATTATTTATTAGTTCAACATTAGTTCAATAGAAAACAAGAAAACATGGTTATTGATTGAACTTATATGGAAGAACATCAATTGAAGTTGCTTCTAGTAGAGATTGCTTCATCTCATCCCATAAATTTTCAATCCCCATGTCAATTTCCAACTATTTCATGGCATCCTCTCCATTATAAAAACCCCAACTCCTCATCCAATCTAGGTGTAAAAAATGCCCACACGTAGGGCATTTGTTATTGCTTCTCAAAAAAATTCCCAAACAAAATGGGTGGTACACATGTTTATAAGAAGTAATTGCTATGTAAATATAATGAAAACCCTAAAAACAAAATCCACAAGGTTTGACAATCAAGGTTGGGTTGTAAGATATTGCATGCTCTTTAAAATGAAGAATGGGTTGAAGCCAAAACAAGCTCCCACTAATCATTTTCATCCCTTCAAGCTATCTATGCACAACTAAATTTTCTTCATCTTCTAACATTAGGATTTTTCCCCAAGTTGCCTAGGCTATAATTTTTTTGACCCTACACCAATCCACTTCAACATTCGCAAGTAATGTTTCCCCTAGCATGATGTGCTCCATTTTTTCCTCCAACATGGACAATTCGAATATCCAATTGTCATTAGAACTTGTATCATAAACATTATGAGCTTGGACCCTAACTTGGTGATGGTTACACGAACAACATCTTTAGTTTGAAGTTTGCCTTTTGCAATTGAAGCAAATGCAACTTCTTTCTTTTGGGTCTCCATCGACACGTGAATAAAAGATTAGGATATGAAGAAAGAATAAAACATTTTTTACAATGCTCAAGAGGTCATGCCTTAAATTGTTATATCACTGCAAACAATGACAAATGCAATTTGAAAAAAAACTTGAAGATTAAGATAACAAAAAAAAAAGTGAAAAACCCTAGGATTAATGTCATACATTTACTTCAAGCAACTTCTTTTATTGGGATTCATTTCAAGCTACTAAGTTTTGTGCATCTAGTGTTACCACCCTTTGATAATCCATATTGAAATTTAACCTTATGAATTTCTCCGAGAGCTTAGTTTTCTTGACCTTTATGTGTGAAACCTTCGATTTGCATTGATCTATTTGCACAAGAACATGCACTTCACTTACTTTGGTCATTGCTCTATTTGAAATAACATATGGACACACCATAATTTGGTTATGTGATGCATCCACATTTAGGGCAAAAAGTAGTGAGTTTGAAAACTTGCATTCCAATTTGGTAGATCCTTTGCCCTCATTCTTCCCAAACAACTCCTCAGATCCACTTTTCATTATTTTCATTTCTTCTCTTTGAACCTTTTCTTGGGTTATTGAAGCTATTGCCTTCACCTAGTTTACATTTTCACCCTTCTCCTATGCAATGTACCCCTTCACAAACCAAATCATGAACTCATTATTGGTGATGAGGTTTGTATTGTAAAGCTACTTGTAAAGCCACATGAGATGCCTCTTGGTGTCAAGGTGGAAATGTGGATTGGTAGATTTGTATCCATCAGAGCATGGTCCAAAAACCTCAAATATGTTTACATTAAACATAATACGTAAGGAGATATGTCCCTTCGTTACAACAAAAGGTGTCCCTGTACGCCAAATGATTTTACTGGATTTTGAGTGAATTCACGGGTTGTAGTGAATGGGGACCGGTGAAAAAGCAATGATTTCATTGGTCTAATGAACAAGGACTAGTGAACTGCACCCACATTTTGTAGTAGTGCCTAGGGTTGAACCTTTTGTTGCTTAACTTTTTGATAGTTTTGAAACATTCCTCCATCTAATCTTTGTACTCCACATGATCCCATGGAGGAAATTTAGAATGGACCTCCTTCATCTTTTTCTTTGCCTTCACCATGATGATTTTCTTTCACACAAATCAAAAAATTGCAATCTCTAAATTCAAACCTACTCTTCGTTTGATCCCTTGTGCAATTTTTATCACACTGACATTATTAAAAAAAACCACAAGGATAATGATTCTTAGCATGTGTGACCACCAAACCTAATTATGCTTATTGGTAAATAATAGTCAACTATATTGATTCAATAGGAATTGAATTTCAAAAATCTCATCTTTTCAAGGTGAAAGCACATTATCGTGACCTTTTTTTGGGGCACTTTTGGGTCTTGTATTATAGTATATACAATATAATTATTTTAAAGATATGATATACTTAATTTTGGGTCTCAATTTTGGTTTTTGAAGTCTATAATTATTATTTATATTATATTATATTATATTATATTATATTATATTATATTATATTATATTATATTATATTATATTTTAAAATAATAATAAATTTCATTATCTATATTGAAAGATCTATTGGTATATTTATAGTATACATTGTATAATAAGGCCACTGTTTCATTTTGCTTGCACTAATTTTAAGGGTTCATTAATTCTTAAAATAATTAATTTTAATGAAATATAAAACATGGCCCATTAAGAATGTTTGTCATCTTCCATGTGAATGTGATTACTTCTCAAAATTTCATTTTACCACACATTTATGACATCTTTGTTGAAAAAAACTCATTTTTTGAGATGAAAAATTTCAAATTAGTCACATGGTATCCAAATACGGTTCAAATTATATGAAATGACATGGTTCAATATACTTTCAACTTTCATAAAATTTAGAAATCATTTAGATTTTTTTTGGAATATATTTGTGTTTTTGAATACATAAGTACGTACATTTGTTTCCACAAACATACTCCAATCTCTTAGTTTGTAAAATGAAATGAAATAGTTTCTTTTTTAATATCTTGTTTAGGTTATATTCTAACATAATATGCAAAAAAATTGTGAAATTATTTCAAAAGTTTAAGGTGGGATGCACCCAAATATGCACATCCCTAGAAAGTAATATAATGTGACGCCCCAAATGTTGCCACATGGTGTTAAATTTCGTAAACTACTTTCTAAACAAATGATAGTTAGGTGGGTGTGGTTCATTTTATTGTGAATTTACCCTTAAGTGATTATATTATTGACCATTAAATTTTGATATTGATTAGGTGTTGAATGTAAAAAGGGCCTGAAGGAAGAAAGATACCTACAATTTGTTACTATGTTTCATTTATTGAAATAGGGTGGGACAATGATAGATTATGAATCCATGGAAATATTATTTACATTTATGAAGGTTGAAAAGGTGCCCAAGATGCACTAGAATGTTTCCTTTACATGGCAAATGGCAAATTGTATGCATAATATGGTTTTGGCAACTACGAAACATGTATTTCAAAAGACGAATTTTTTTCCCTTGAATTATGATGAGGTCACAATGATCAATAACTAGAGTTGGATTTCCATCCATGCTTATGAGGTTGAAAATTAGAGGAGGGTGCTTTTACTTTTGAATTTGCAAAAGTCACTCAATGAAGGGGGTCTGATAACCTCACCACTATGTTGGTCAATTCTACCACTACTTTTGGGGGATTGTATGATGTGGATTTGGCTAGCAAGCTAATTTGCTTTGGTGTGGATGGTGCAATGATATTTCAAGGGTTGAAGATAGAGGAATTGAACCTTTCACTTTCACAATGATAAATCAAGTCCTTACCAATGGACTACACCATTAAAAGGTGTCCAATTTTTTTCAAGTTTTTTTTTCACATGTTTTATTTCATATCATTACAAAACTATCAAGTAAGATGTCGTAAACAAATTGTAAGATGGTAGGTAGGAGATAGGTAGGTTTTAGGAGATAAGATGTAAGAGGTAAGTAGGTAGGTAGGTAGGTAGGTAGTTAGGTTATAGGAAGTAGGTACGTGGGCAAGTGGCACTAGAAGAAAAATGGTTTTTTGTAATTGGCCTATGTAACTATTTTTTAGTTGTTTGCATCATATGCAACTAAAAATCCCCTAGTTGCCTTGCACAAGGCACATGTGTTTTTAGTTACCAATAATAGTTGAAATGAAAGTCGGCATATATGGTTTCATCCATGTGTGAAACATATGGTCTATGTGATTGTCATGCACCTAACATGCAATTAAATTGATTGGACCTTACATTGTGCCATGTGTATAATGAGCAAAATAGGTCAATGTGACATGTGGCATGCTTATTAACCTAAGGAGACCTAAACTAAACTAGTAAAGTGTATTCTTTGACAAATTTAAGGGCTACACATGGCAGTTTGTAGGTTAATTTTTGATCAAATTACAAGATGATATGTGGCAATTTGTAGGTTTATTTTTATCAAATTAAAAGGAGACATGTGACAATTTATAGGTAGGTTAAAGATGCCTAGGGTACCTAGGCTTAATATAGTCCACATAGGTAGGTTAGTAGGTTGGCTTATTTACTTATCTACTTAGCCCTACCTTCTTACATTAAGTAGGTAGATTTCGGCCAGGTAGGTAGCTAAGTAGGCTTAGGCTAAAAAGTAGGTTAGGTTTTTAAATCCTATTTGATTTAAATTTAACCTTTAAAGGTCAAGCCTATTTGGTTGGTTCATCCCAAATGGCATTTAGTTTCAATGTTCTTGATGTATTTTCAATTGTTCTAATGCACTTGCTTATATAGTTTCCAAATTTGAAAACAAAGACAAAAAATATGGGATAAGTTTCTAGTTGCAATCTTGTTGCAGCTTAATTACATGTACTAAGAACTACATATTAACAACTACTAAGTAACTGACTATGTTACATTAACTTAGGTTAATCTAAGTATTTAGGTTAAGTTTAGTTTGGTTTACCTTTTAATTATATCCATTATTATAATTAATAAAAGTTAATATATAATAATATTATTAATGTAGCTAGTAGTTAGACTAGCTAGTTATTTTATTATTATTATTATCTCACTTGTTATAACTAATTACTACTACTAATAATAAAAAATATTAAATAATAGTAATGCTAATAAAATTTTAAAAAAAATTCAGTAGCTATTGTAGCCCTTTAATAGTAATTCATGTCATAATATTAAATATAATATTAATTAAATAAAAATATATATTTTAGTACATTTTATACTTAGTATTAATAATCATAATAATAATGTAGCTAGTGGTTAGCTATTCTTTCACTATTTTGTTATTAGTTCATTTGTTATAATTCTTATCACCAATTTTCATAAGTCAAATATCTAATTTTAGATCCAAATAAGTTTTTTCAAAATTGACATATCCATTTTTAGACTCAATTAATAACTTTCAAAATTTAAATAAATAAAATTGAGATTTGAATAAAAGAATTTAAAATCGAAATATTAATTTACAAATTCAAATAAAAATTTCCAAATTCAATTTTTTTAATAAAGAATTGAAATAGAAATTTACAGATTCAAATGCAAATAAGTTTTTTAAAGGATTGAAATAACAATTTACAAATTCAAATAAAAATTTCCAAATTCAAATGATTTTTTAAAAGAATTGAAATAAAAATTTTAGATTCAAATAACAATTATAAAACTCAAATATCAATTTTCAAATTCAAACAACAATTTTTAACATTCAAGTAATAATGATCAAAATTGAAATATTGATGTTTGGATTGAAATAATTTTTAAAAATTCAAACAAAAATTTAAAATTCTGAAATAATAATTTTTAAATTGAAATGTGAATTATTAGAAACCTATTCATTGATGAAAATGGAGTTAAAACCATTTAGCTCATATGATGAAGTTATCAATAGTTGTAACATAGTCACAACAATGACCAAAATAGTTGAAATCTGATCTTATAGTTGTAAATACTCCCAAAACTAGTTGCAAATGATTACAAGCCACATGTAATCGCAAATGCAATGGTTGCATTTTGGTGAATTTCTACTATTGACATCAACCCAAGGTTGTAGAACTTTTGATTGAACTCTAGTTAAAATTTGGAGATCCATTTAGCAATATTGATGATCACAAGTTTGGGGGATATGATAGGCTTAAATAAATGGGAGGCTTGCACCACCATTTTTGTTTCATGGTTGTTTTGATGCCTACAAAAACCTACCTAATCCCTGACTTTTGTTTCCATGGTACGATATTGAAAGTAGGCTATGATGAACTTTTTTTGCATGTCATAATGGCAATGATTTCTAGGTGGGACTTAGACAATGATATAAAACCCCAATTCAAGTTAAGAATTCCAACAAAAGGGACTCATATAAGTGAAGTTTACTTCTTCATCTTTCTATTTTTGAAAAAACTACACAAAAAACATTAATACTCAATGAAAGGTGGGCTTTGCAATTTAGGTAAACTTTGGGTCAGAATACATAAGCAAAATTGTTATGAATTGATTGTTCATAATGGAATTGATGTTCATTTTTGAAACTTTGGAACGTAAATTTTTGAAGGGTTACCAAACTTAAGATTTTAAAAATAGAGTAAAATGTTGCACACTTTTTTGTTATTATTTAAATTTTGGATTTCAAAGTTGTAAAGTTTTTGCAAAGTTTACCTTTCCAAAGTTATATTTTTCCAAAATCAAACGATAAAAAATTGAACTTTTGGAAAATTGCAAAAAAACCTAAAATTTGAATGTATGTTTCCATGCAAATGAAACATAAGGTTTAATGTTGGTTTATAATTAGGCATGCCTTGCACCTTCTCAAAACTCTGTGCTTTTTGCAACATTTTGTGCCCACTTTTTTTATTTGAATTATAATATAACTTGTCACATCATGTTTTTGTTGCATGTCTAGATAACAATTAGCTACCAAATACGCTCATGGTTTGGATCCATCCATTAACCAATAAGAAATTTCTAAAAAAATCTTCAAATATATGATTAAGTTTGTGATTAATGTTCCATTCATAAAAGATAAAAATGACTAATAGCCCTAAAGTCATTAAACAAATGTGGCACATTTCATCCATTAATCATAAAGGACATGTATGAAGTCATTATTGATAATTTAGTCATTATGTAATTATTTTTATAACTACAAATTGGACCCAAAAAGGTTGGAAAACATTAAATTTTTTAATTATAATATTTATTATTATAGATTTGTTATATGTACTATAAACAATAAGATATATTTTTAATTTCATTATTTTCCATCTTATCAATTTTTGGGATGTGTTACCACTTAAATTAGGTTAAAGCCTAGTTTAAATGGTTAAGTATAGATTACAAAAAAGGTGTCCTTGTATGCCAAGTGATTTCATTAAATTTTGAGTGAATTCACTAGTTTTAATAAATGAGGATTAGTTGGAAAGTACTGAATTCATTGGTCTAGTGAATGGGGACTAATGAACCCACATTTTATAATAGTGATACCATTTAATTTAATTAGGTAAACACCTAATTTAAGTAATCTAGGTAAGTAAAGAATATTCAATCAATATTCCATCATTGACCACAACGAATGTCATTTGTGAAGTTTGATCCTTGGACCCCAAAGATGGAGTGCAACTCTTTTACCACCAAACCATTCCACTTGATGTATAAATAACCTAATGTTTATTTTATTTAGACCATACCTCATTTAAACATTACACAAAATTTAAAATTTGATAATCAATATCTTATTAATAAATTTTCCAAGTGAAAACATTGAAACTTTATTCATCAAATTCCTTCAATAATGTACACACACACACACACACACACACACACACACACACATAATTTCAAAAGAAAAAAAATTTGAATTTTGTTATTGACTACATTTCAATGGCCATTCTTTGGAAAAAATAAATTCAAACACATGATTTGTAAATGGAAAAACCTTTGTGGGTAATACAAGAATAAATAAAATATATCTTTCATATTTTAAATGTTCAATTGATTTAGGAATTTTATGTTGTACAATTTTTTTTCCAATATAATATTTCTAATAAATTTTAATTTAGACATATGATTCCATATAATTTATCCACATACAATATTTATAAATGGATCACAGCACATATGTACACAAAGATCCATATATATTTGAAATCCCTAATTCAGGTTTGCCATAAGAATGTGCTAGGTTATATAACACATTGGCAACTGATATGCATCAAGTTGTTCTTCATGGATGTCCTTTTCATGTCTTTCCAACATAAAAATGTCAATGGCATGAGTAGAGTTTTGGAGGCCCCTCAATTGTTGTTCAGCTTATTGAAAATATGTCAACTAGGTTCAACTTCTGAAAGTTCCCAAAGCAAATTCCTAAAGCATGTTTGTTCTCGACTCAGCTTGTACTTGTTTTAGAATAGAATTTGTTTTAGATCAGCATTATGCTGAGAACCCCACTTGTTGCATCACTCAAGATTGGGGGATCTTGAGACCCATCTTTAATCACGTGACCAAAAAAAATCATGTGAAAACTTTTCTGGGTTGTTACCTTACGTGCATGTCTACATAATAACTTCTTGTATATCTTGAATTTCATGACCCACTTCAACATGTTTGTGGATTCTTCTGTGGTAGCAACAATTAGCTGGACTCATTCCTTCTGTAATTGATACGTGAAGCAATGCTAACAGTACTTGCTTGTAGGACTTCCACAACTTTGTTCAAAATTATGAGGGACAATTAGAAATGCATACTAAGGAATGGCATGAAAGCAAAACTAGATTCACAATGAGTCTCCTTTAGATCAAGATTGTACACAATGAGTCCCCAAATAATGTGGGAAAGGATGGTATATTGCACCAAGGAAAGGACTAATAATGCATGGATACCTGTCAGATTTAATTTGTGTTGTAACTGAGACACAAGCTGACACACCCAACTACATGCGGATACTCTTCTTGTATCATAGTCCCTGAAATTGAAGAAGTGCAATCAAAATGTTCACAACTTGGTTTCAGAGAATGGCAAACTAGTACTGTGGAGTTAGGTGGTGGTCTACTTTTGATCAAGTTGCCTCATAGTTTTGCAATTTTTTAATATTTGGGGAAATGCCAGGGGATGCCACTACTCAGAAACTGTATGAAAGCCAAAGGACAGGAAGCAGGACACAGGGAGAGGTAGCAGGAGAAACATGAGGGTGAGACATGCGACTCCCCTAAACCGTAGGGGTGCATATAATGGAGTACCATCATGGGTCCACATGATTGGCTAGTCAAGGCAATGGACACGAGCTGGACAGCTGATTTTGTTTTTTAGTTTGCCATTATTCTGTTTTGGCCATTGTTCGTGGTGCCCACAGTCTGTCCTGGCCAAGAACCATGGCCCCCCCTCTCATCCTCCCCCACCTATGTGGTTTTGAAGAGGCTATCAGTACTGCACCCTCTCATATTCACACATTTGTCTGAATGTGTATAGCGTAGAAATGTAGCAGGTTCAGCACTAAATAATTATGAGAAAAAAATTCAGGGCTTTTGAGAAATTATTAAGGTGTACTTCATACTTAACAAGTGAAAAGTACACCTTAATAATTTCTTAGTGGTTATGCTGAAATCTAGGAGTAAATCTTTCGCACCCAATTGCTGAACCTGCTTACTAATATGGTATACGTAACCTGGTGTACAGATTCACCTCCTCTTCAGAACGCTTAAGTTTACAAGGAGTGCAGAAAAACCAAAAGGATAAAAAAAGTGTCTGTTGGTACATTTGGCAGCATTGTCCCTGACAAATGGGAGAAGTTAGAACACTTGTAAGCAGAAGAAGATGTATGCTTTGGGAGACATGCTTTGGATGCTTCGGGGTAGGGGAGGGGAGGGGGGGTCCATGGCCACAAATGAATAGCCACTTGGGCTCTTATGGGACCTATGAATTAGAGTGCCATCTAATTGCCTATGTACGATATATGGAAAAGCTGTGTGCTGGGGTACTACTGGTTAGGGCACTTAGTGGTTAACTGATACATCCTGAAGGGCTTGCCAATATTGAGGAAGCATGGTTCAAACCAGTGTTGGTCTGGTATATACTGGTATGAACACCAGTATTGATACCAGGCACATACCAGCTCAAAATCACTATTGAGCCTAATGCCAGTACCAGACTGGTATCAATTTTTTACAAAAAGTGTCAATACCAGTACTAGTTGGTATCAATTTTTTACAAAAAGTGTCAATACCAGTACTAGTTGGTATCAAAATAAGTTGATACCAGACCAACAGGAGTTCAAGCCATTCCAAAAATTGCCAGAAGCTGGTAGACAGGAAGAGTTGTGAAGGCACTTTCAAAAGCTAGAACCATATACCTATATAACCCAAATTTTAGACAAATAGTGGAACAAGCAATAACCTTTATTTACATCCAATGTATTGCATATGTGTTGCAATGTCATTCGATGCACATATTCTAATCTGCCATGCAAATCACACTTCTCTGTCTTTTCCAAGAAAGGAAATCTAAGGCCACCCAAAGATGAGCTAAAATATCACAGATGACCGAATCTGCATGCTGGAGTCAGATTGTGGATGAAAATCTGCATGGATATCTGTGAATGCATGCATCCACTGTCTTTAGTATCCACCAGGCATGAGTTAGTATGATAGAAGGTGTCCCTACCAGAATGGCTACTTATCCATGTCAGCTCTCAACAGATTTTTCAACAGTTTCCTGGGAAGGACCTCAACCATTGTTTTTGTTTATGTCAAATTTTCACATCCTGGTGGCCAACAAAAAACTCAGTGCAACAGATAAAGCCTTTTGTTGGAAAAAACAAGTTTACACATTATGAGGGAAAATTTGAGACTCTCATATTCAGACGTTAGGTTATAGCATGTTGCCAAATCATAGCACGATTCCTAAACTTTTCTACTTCCCTCTCTGTGACCTTGGCTACATACAGGTAAAGTCCTCTTGTGGACGATCACCAACACACCTGTGGTCCACATCACAAATTTGAAAGGAAAAGCATTGCCCTTATCAGTGGACTAGGAGCAATGTGGCTGCCCAAACCCATATCCTGGGTGTTGGGGTGGTATAAGTTTATTATCAGCAGTCTGATCTGAGTAACCCATGCATCATATTATGTTTAGTGCAATGCCCTGGGACCGCAAGCCAGGGTTCAGGGCGAAAATGCTCTATTCCCAGGTCTTTAGCCATCATACTAAATGAGGCAGGCTTGTCTGGCGGATCCGCCCACCTATCCTCAACTGATGGGTAAGCATGTTTTTCACAAGCCTACCCAGAAGAGCTGACTCTCTCTCTCTCTCTCTCTACTGTTCTCCCCCTGTAATATGATCCTGAAGGATACAATGAAAGTGTCACATTATTGAGGTGTCATAGTTTTGGTAATATGACATTTGATATATGGGCAATTTTGAAAAACACAAGCAAAAAAGTAATGAAGATGCAAAATAAACCAAACTTCATAGACATCCTTTATTGGAAACAAAATCTCAAAGATTGTAAGTTTGTCTATTGAGGTTTGCAATACATATTTTTATATTGAGTTTGCCCAAAAATCTCTGTATATTCATCACTTCCAATTTTCCAAAGTCTTGGGGATTATCCAAAACAAACTTAGAGAATATCTAAGCATAATTACAAGCATCTTGCAATTTCACAGTACAAGGTGATCATTCATCAACATTGTCATTAGTCTTGTCTCTCCCTTTGATTCATCACTTGTATAAGAATCAATTCTTGATGCTAAATCCATAAAAATCGGGTAATAATATTTCATTCTGACTACGATGAAGCTTTTGGATTTCATTGGGGGGCCTTATGTTACATAGAGCACTTTAGGATCTCTATGTTACATAACATAGATACAAAGACTTGGGGTACATACAGCTATACAAAGACCTAAAGGATTATATGGGTCTTTGCCACTTTTATTACCTCCATAATATGATAAAAGAGGGGTTTTAACATGTCATATAATGGGGGGTGAATAGTCATATTAACGAAGGAATTTAGCACTTGAAAACTTTGGTTGTCACATTAACCAATGTCATATTATCAAGGTGTGCTTGTATTTGTAAAGCAATGTGCACAAGATATCGTCACAACATTTGGGCAGGACATGTCTTTGCTTCCCTGGATCCTCCCAAAGCACCATCCTTTCCCTTCCCGGTTGTCATTATCTGTATCCCTTCTAATAACGAGACTTGATGCTGTCTATGATTGCTAACTAAGGATCTAGCCTAATGACATGCAGTGCATGTATGTGTTGTGCAACGTGTTCTATGGGGGGATCATCCGTTTCAGTCTTCAATATTGGTTGGGTTGAACCTTTTTCATTCCATGCTTTATTCTATGAAAGCTCCCACATTTTTCTCACAAATGGGAAGTAACTCCATTGCCAATGCCACTCACATCTAACAGCGGGTGCACAAACAGAACTGAACCATGGACTATGTAAATGCTAACAGTACTTTCATGATGACATGGACTTCTCATATTTTAATCGCTGGGTGTGATGGTGATGTGGCTGAGGCAGTGATCACCTGGATTTCCGGTTTAGCCAAATTTGGCCATTAACAAAATATGAAAGGGGGAAAAAAAAAACATCCTTGTATATTTTTGCTAACTACTTGAATCATGTGTAGAAATCTAGTGATTTTTATTTTCTTTGGGGACAATTTTCAGGATTTTCTTTTCAAAAAATTATTAAATTTGCAACATAAAATTTTGCAATAGTGTGAAGAAGTTTTGCACTAAAGAAAAGGCTGCTTCACACCAAGTGGTAAATGGAATAAAAAAAGAAAGTAAATTAACCACATTTTACCCCATTCATTCCAAAGGATTGAAATTGGCAAGTGAAGTTTTCCAAAATTTCCTGGATTTGGTTTCAAATTAGGAAGGAATAAATAGCTTAGTTTAATCCTCTGGATTTCAAGAAAAAAATTTCTCTTGCATGTTCCCAAGAAGTATTAATGATGTTCTCATCAAAAGACCATCCAATTTCAGCCCAAACTTTGAGTTAGGGTTTGGACAATGACAAGACCAGTTGGACCATTGATCTCACAAAATGCATTTGCACTAGCTAAATTTCCCCCCCTTAACATGAACAGATCAATGCAAGGCTAAATTAACCCTATCATTTTATTTTATCAATCGCTTCTATGTGAACCACAAAAGGGTTAAATGCATGCATATGCTGTACATGCAACTGATGTCCAGCGCAAAATAAATTGCAACGTCTTGTCAAAACATAGGAAAATTATAATTAATATTTGCCAAATTGTTGAGAATTGGACTCCAAACTTGTGAAAGAATACTTATTGTCCTCACCATTGGGTTACTACTATATTGTAATTACATAACACAATGTGTAGTTTGGATACTTATTCCACAACCGTTTCTGGAAAATAAAAATTGAAACCAACATATGTACCTCATTTTTCTAAAATAAATAAAATTTCAATGATGAAGTGTTGTTTGTTAATTGTAGGTACGGTAGTTATTCTGGCTAAACAAGGTTGCTGAAAAAGGTATATTTCAATGAATCACACGCAGTACTTTGTTCACTTTTTTTGCCTCAACCAACTAAGCCCCCCCCACCCTTATCACTTATGTATTATCGTAGCACCTTGGCAGATTCGGCACTTGTGTGCCAAATAATTGATTTATATTTTAATTTTTAATTGGGCACCTGAGTTTTTAATTTTGAAGATTTGATAGTAAATAATAAATTCATCATAAGTCCATTTATCTTTAACTAATGTTTGTTGCATTCATGTTATTTGTAAAATGACTCTCTTTACTTTGGAGGTATGGGATCAAACTCAGTTGCCTGTCCCATTAATTTTTTAAAAAAAATTCGTCATAAATGACTGATAATTTCTGAAAAATTCAACAAATCAAAAAATAATTTAATTCACGCCAAATCTGCCAAGGTATTACGGTGTATAGCTAATTATTCAGCTTTGTACTCTGCAGCCAAGTATTATACACTCCAGAGTCCCTAGCAAGTAAGCGGCTTAGCTGTGAGCACAGTACAGCTCTTAGATGAGTTTCAACGCACCTGTGGAGTGACATCAATGTTTGGAAGTGTGCACAAATAACAAGACCTTCCTAATTTTGGTAATCCATGAATAGACAAGCACAAAACAATGCAATTGGCACACAAATTTGGTCATGCCCATGACTTGTGCCCATTGTCTGATGAAGTCTTTGTCATTTGACTTTCCTTTACCTTGTGATTAGTTCACAAGTATTATTCAATTCTTATCATTTATTGTAATTTGTCACCATTTTCAATTATTGTCTTTTTCATATTTCAACTTTCTCAAATGGTATCCTTCTCAACCTTGGCTTGATCCATTATTTTTTAGGAAAAACAATTTCCCCTCCCTCTAGGCTTCGTTTTATCCATTGGTTCCTTGGATTCAACCTTCTCTCTATGATCTTATTTTATCCCACTTGCATTTATTGTTGTCAAATTCGCCTTTCCCAAAGTTTCCATCTTCCTCAACCCACATGTTATCCCATTTTTAATTTTCACGGATTCCATTTCTTTTATGTTACTCCCTTACTTAGATTCAATTTCCTTGGGTTTTCCAATATGTTTAAATTCAAGATTTTTTTGTCACATGTAAATATCATATTATGTATATGATGTATAAAGCCACTTTGTAGTTTATAAAAAAAATGAAATGTGATATAATGCATATATTTTGATATGGTTTGACCGTTTTTCAATACCAACATAAAACATGTGCATTTTGAAAATGATTGTTTGTCTACCAATGACAATCATATAAGTTGCAACTATTGAGATACTGGGGTAATACCCAACATAGGTCAAGACAAGTGGGGACAAAAACTCATTAAAAATTCCCAATGTGAAAATGTGATTTTGAGGCTAAAGACCCTTGCAATCCTTCGATAAAGGTATGATTTCAATTCATATAATTTTGGATGTGCCCCTTTGACAACTCAAGGATGGATTTTCTGAAATTTCAGATTTGGGGAAAATAAGGTTATAAATATGGGTTATGGATTTACTACCATTAATCCAAATTACCCAATCTATCAATTCTTAAATATGAGTTTGGAAGAAACTTTCAAGATGTTTGGGCAACATGAGTACCTTGGGGTCAAATTCAATATTGGGCGAGTACATATTAATGGAACCTTTATATATAAACTAGTATTGACCTTGGTACCAAAGAACCAAATTGCTTGGTAGGGACATGAGCCGATAATTGCCTCATACCAATATCAAGCTGATAGGAAAATTTAAAGGAAGATTTGAAACCAATATCGTTTTGTATGTTCAAAAGTGTATACTTGTCCAACATGGTCAAAATGTCATCGTAGGAGCCAATGTATTTTACTCAAGGGGATCAATTTAACACAATAGAAGGAATGAATGATGTTATTTTATCCAAGGACTAGAAGGTTATAGATTAAGGGGTTCTTTTGCCCCAAGATCAATTTTGAATGAAATCTTTCGCAACTTATTGAGGGGGCATTGTCCCAATACCTCATGATTTGATAAGATTCATTTTTGAAAGTGTGCATGGTAAGTGGATGTTGTATGACATCTACAAAATGCTCAAAATTTGAAATATGTTCATGCCATGTTCATGACTTCATGGTTCATTGTATTTTATTATAAAGCCACAACTTTGCCTTATAAATGATTTAAATTGCAACATAAATTTGACATTTATTATAGGACTATTGAAAATCGTCTTATTGTGTATTTGTGAAATTTTTCATTTCAATATTTTTTATTTAATAGTGATTTTTCTTAATTCCCTATCAAAGCACCAAGTCATAGTTAAATGAATCACAACAACTATGACCAATGACAACATTTAAATGTTTTAAATTAATAAATTATGTTGAAAATTTATGATGCAATTATACCACAATGTTTTTAATGTATCGTTTTAATAACACTTGGATAAATTTGAAAAGAATCTAAAAAGCATATAACTTGTTAAGGATAAAAATAATATTTTAAAATCATGTTATGCAAAGTAATTGTTGCAAAACATGATTAGCAACCAATCATAATTTCTTAGATTAGTCCATCTTTTGTTGTCATAACTACTCAACATGTGTAGTTAGCTCCTTATACCTCATTTTTCCCCATCACCCAATTTGAAAACCATCAACTAGTTCAATGTATTCAAGGACCTAAATGAATCCTTTGCAAAATGGAAATTTGATGAGAAAGTTGTTCAATTTCAAAAGCCTTTAATTCAAAAAAAATCCTAAAATTAAATTAAAACTTAAAAAATTGAAATTTCCAACACTTGTATTAGTCATTAAATTACCACAACAGATTGTCGTGATTAAAATGATATTCAAATGGCATACATAAACTGAAACATATGTACAAGTGTTTGCACCTTGAAGTTTCCATCATGATCCAACATTTAATTCCTTTGATTAAATGTTCATTTGGCTAGTTACTGATAAATGGGGTTGGTACAATCATTGATGAAGAATGTCCATGAGGTGAAGATTTGTTTCACCAAACATGATGAAGAAAAAGTTGATTCCCAACCTTGATTTAGTTGGATTCAAAGAAAGTATTGTAAAAAAGCATTTGGTTTGTTTCTTTTTAGAGTTATTTGTCACACTAGTTTTATTATGCCAAGAGTGAATGTTGGAAAATTTTATTAGAGCATAGAATGTGCTAATGTCAAGAATGAAATTTTGTTTGCCCATATTGTTCATGATCTTATCCTCTAGGGTAATTACACTAGTGGAAAAACCTCATTTTTCGACTTGTCTTAAGCAATTAAAAGTGTCTTTTGCGATTGCAACTATTTTTTATCAAAAATAGTCATAAAAGAAACTTTTAGTTGCCTGAGACAAGTCGAAAAATGGGGTTTTTCTTCTAATGTTATGCCTATCACTAAACACAATGGCTTTGAGAAGGTTGAATGCCCACACATTAGGGGTTTGATTTTTGGGTTCAAAGAACAATTGTAGCCTTCCAACTACTGCTTCTAATGTAGCAAAAACTGCTCAATTCAATAAAAGAATAGGGAAGATATGGGGTGTTCAGTGTAAGGGGTTTAGTGTTTGGTGATGGGTGAATTAGAACAAATAAAAACTTCGAGCTTAAAATCTTTGATGGTTGAATCTTTGCCTCTGCAATACAAAAGTTTTCAAAAGCCTTAGTTGGCACACCCACCAAGCTTTAAGTTGTTGAAAATAGACTAAAAATGAGTAAAATATGGGGCTGGAACTAGAGAGAAGTCTAGAGTAAAATTTTCAAAAAAATTGAAGCAAATTATTGCTCATCCTTTCTCTTCTTATGTTTCCCACATTACTCCTTTACTTCTGACACTCAAAGAACATTTGTAACCCTCCAATTTGCGCATCCAATGACATAAAAATCTTTCAATTTGGTTAAGGTATGATGTAAATATTGGGAAATGTTTGATAGTAAGCATGTGTTTAGTGATAGGCATAGTTACCTTAGTTAATTGTGGATTCAATTTGACAAGGCTATTTGATATGTTGTCATAACTAATGTTGGGCGGTTTTCATTTTTTTGTGAAAACAATCAGTTCCAATTCTTTCATGTTGTTATGAGAAGTAGATTAGTTTTCTAATATATATATATTTGGGTTAATGAAAACTGACCATGTTATCAAGTGCAATTTTCACATATATAATAATAATAACTACATCAAATTTTTAGATAGGGTGATTCTCATATATACAATAACAACTAGTTTTCACATCTAGTTTTCACAACCTAATTATTAAATTTTTCATTAATAAAAATGAATTTTAATAATTAAATTAATTCATCATGCGAAAAGAGCAACACCATGTGAGAAGAATGGTAGCAACAGAAAAAAATATAAAAGCAATGGGAGAAGAGTAATAAAAACAACAACAATAATAAAAGAAGAGTAATAATGGGAGAAGAGAAATAGCTCTAGGAGAAGAACAGTAGCCTTTCGTGATAAAAACAACAAGAGGAGCCAAGGACTTTGAGAACCAGGTTTAAGTTTTATGGAAAAACTTGTTTGGTTTTCTAAAAAGATATATATGTATAAATTTGAATTGGTTCTCACGATCGGTTTTCATTCTCAAAATATATATGTATAAATTTGAACTGGTTCTCATTTAGTGAGAACTTGAGATCAATTTTCAGTCTAGTTTTCACATGTAAAGGTATCAATTGGTTTTCATTGTGAGAATTGGGTTGAAAGCCTAGATGAACATTTGAGAACCGCCCAACACTGGTCATAACTTAAGTCTTAGACCATGGTAAACCTAACAAGGTTTGGGAACATGAAAATTCTTCTTGATTTCTTTGAAGGTTAAACATTGTCAAATGAAACATTAGTGGGATAATGTAAGTCAAAGGACAATTCAAGCTTTTTGTATGTTATTGGTCATGCAAACTACCAAACTTTCATTAGATAAGAATCATTCCTAGGCTTTATCATGCAATTGGGTGATTTACATTGACAAACACTTAGCTATTAATCCATATTTAAAACATCCTGAATTTTAATTTTTTTCATTACATTACTTGTCTCCATTACATGGAGCATTCGACAAATTTGAGTATCCAAATATTTCTAACTTTACACATGGTTAATCATTTTGGATGGCACAACTTTGGTATGGTTATAGGTATTTATCAAAAGGCAGTTATATTTGGTTAAACTAAGGGAAATTATGGAAATAGAAGGCTTGAAGATGAATATTTATAACAATGTTAAGATCCAAATATAGATTTCTATGTTGAACATATTCAAATGAATTTGTAAAGCATCACCCACTATTATTAAAATTGACCTAAAATAGTAATTAAACCCAAAATGGGTCAAAGAGAGTTCATAGGAGCCAAAGGTGTTACCTAATAAAAAGATTGAATGATTTTTTTTTGTTCAACTTCAAATTTTCATATAATGTTATTTTTGAATGAATTGTTTTGCAACTTGCTAAATATGTTGATCATTGGTTCAATATCTCATTAATGGCATGTTAACCAATGTTAAATATTTATTCATTTCACTAGAAGAAAACTTCAAATTAACAACTACAACTTTAGTCATAAAAAATAAAATTTTAGTCATAAATGACACATGCGATTGCAAAACCTTATAGTCATGTTGGACAAATGACAATAGACAAGCAATTGTAAAAGACACCAAATGACCTTCACATTGCACTTGATCATAATGGTAGTTGTGTACCTTTACAACTAAAGGTGGATTTTTCATCCATTACCCTGGATGACCATCCTTTTGACATGGCATTTGTCAATTATAAAATTATCTAATTGATGTGGTTTATGGTTGCTTATGTGACTACAATGTGCCAGAGCAAGTGGTTCCACTTGTTTTTGTGTGGATAATGTTAATGTTACCACATGGCAATTTGTGGTAGTTTGGGGGGGGATCCTCCATCCTACCCTAGCTTTAGGCCTGGGCTAGGTCACCTAACAACCCAAGTAGGTAGGCTAAAGCAAGCAACCTAACCTAGGCTTAAGTTAAATTACCTAGCCTAACCTAACATAATCATCCTAAGCTTAGCTTAGGTAGCCTACCAACCTAGTTAGACCTAGGCTAAATAATCTAACTAGAAACATAGTCTTAGGTTAGGCATATAAATAGGTTGCAAGGTTGAAGGCTTGAATCCTTTACCTATGTACACATTGGGGGATTAAGTTTGTAATCATAACACCACATTTTCAACAAGTAAGATTTTGTCTCATCATATTGTTTTGATCAATTTTTTTCTAACCTACCTAGTTAAATTGTAGTTGCAAAATTAGTTGATTTGGACATTAGTTGGATTAATGCAAAAATAGGGTTGAAAGAAACAAGATTTCTTTTAATGTTTTTGAAAATATTCAAGTTTTTTTGTTTCAAAATAAAAAAATATCAAAATTTCAAATCATATTTTAATATGTTGATTACTTTAGGATTCAATATCCTTTTTTTGTAAGCTACTTTATTTTGTACATAAAATTAACATTTATCACATTTACATGTGGTAAAAGAGTCTTGAAATTCTTACATATTGAGAATTCAAATTACACATTCTAAAAAAAGAGTGATTTTTGAGTGATTTTTAATTTTTTATTATTCATTTTTTTATTATCAACAAGTTTATGTCAAGAAAATCAAGGAATTTTTTATAAATGGACTTATTTGATGCAATAGTTGGTCAATTTCAAAAGTCATTAACTAAAATGAAAACCCAAAGTTGGATCATTGAATGAATTATTTTGAATTTTTTTGTACTAGGGCCACCTTTACATAATGGTGAAAAATGATGACCATGGAAATCCTAAGAGCCCTCAAAACACATTCAATGGCCATCCTATGGAAATTTAATAATCATTTATGTGTGGGCCCATGCCATCAAATGTAGTGTAAAACAATAAATTTTTTTGTTGACATACTAGAATAAAGCCAATAAGGGGTAACCTTTTATTCCATGTGAATTTTGACTTTTAACTTGATATTATATATAATTTTAAAAAATCACTACAAATTTTAAAAGGGGATAAAATGAATGGATAGTTGTTGATGGATTCAAATAAAATGGTCCCAAGTGCTAGTTCTAACTACCTCCAAACTTAGTAGCAAAACTCCTTGTTTTGCATTCTTCCCCATTAAAAAAAAATCCTTTGTGTAAGTTGAAATCAGATTTTTGGCCATTGTGCAAATTTTGACTTGTAGAATCACCAATAATAATAATAAAATGTTGCAAGTTCCAAAATGGTACAATGAAAAAAAATTGTCGAAAAAAAAAGAGAATGGTCCAAGCTAACTAGTTCTAAGTATGTCCAAAATTAACCATAGGTTCCTTGCTATGCTATTTTGATCAAATGTATTGCAACTGGTATTGGGGCACAATTAATAGCATACAAAAAAATATTAATTATTATTTTTTGGACCAACCATGGTTTTTTGATCTCATGGTTTAATGGACTTCATGTCGCTTTCACCTTAGGCTCACCTGTTTGAGGTGAGCCTAATGTGAAGTCCATTAGATCATGAAACATTATTCATAGTGCACTTAATGTTCATTTTTCATCCATTCACATTTCCTTGGTGCCCCATGTTTTTTAATTTTTTTATAAAGTGAACTTTTAACTTGACATATCTTTTCTTCCAATTATAGATTTTCTGTTTTGATAATCGTGGGCTTTCATGTACAGAGAGCCTAACATAGTCATTTATCACAATTTGAAATGATTATCATAATTTTAAAATGTTAAACACAAACATATTTATTGTAATTTGTAGATTTCATTATGCACCAACACTCTTTTTGGCTCCTATAAGCTCCTTTTGGCTCAAATATTGTTTTATACCTAGGACCTTTGGTTGATGTTGAAACCATCTCAAGCAGAGTCTCTTTTGAATATAATGAAAAACTTGATCAAACTAGTGTAAGCTTGTGATATCTCTGTCATTGATCCATTGCGAACAATCAAGCTTGGCATCTCAAGTTCTACTTGTGTCATGCTTCTTTTCAATTTAATGAAGAACTCAATTAAAATAGGGTAAACTTGAAACATTTTTATCATGGATCTAGTGCAAACTATCAAGCCTTGTCAAGTAGAATTGCATGAGATGATATTGGACCCCACATATTGCCTTCACATTTAATTCAGTTCCCTCACTTCAATCTCTTGTGCAAGGTAGGCATGACATAACTTTAATGAAGTACATCACAAATTTCAAGAATAACATTGAATAATTGAATGCCAAATGATGAAACCGTATATGTGGAATAATTCTCGATTCCAAAATAGGCGCAACATGGAATTTGACCAAGATCATCATTAACCAATTTATTCAAGGGGTGAAGTTTTAATGTTCAAAGGTAGTGTTGATGACATTGGGACTAGAGTTGCATATTCAATTTCCATAAGATGAAGAAAATGCAAAGGCTTCAGGTATGGCTTACCCACACTACTAAATACTCGTAAAATTGTGATGAATATGGTAACAATCACTCAAATGTTGGTGAAAGCTGTGTTTTGCTCCTTGATGAAGATGGCGGGCTACAAGGTGTCATGTACATTTGATGTGCATGTGATGATGAAAGCAATGCTAAACTTGTCTTGGGTCTTCTTCATGATATCCATAAGGAGGTTGGGGGGTATAAACACTGTGACAACCCTTTGACAACTGGAATTTACTAGTTTAAACAAGTTTTTTTGAATGGCTTAAGGTACTCCAGAGTCCCTTGAGGGCAGTATGGTCTCCCTACACCTTAAGGTTACTGCCTTGCTGCAATAGGGAGCTTACAACCCTAGAGACTTGCTGAAAATTTATTAGTGTATTTGGACGGCACATTCTAAAGTGAAGTTTGACCTTTGAGAAATGCCACTTGGCCTTCCATTTTCAAGAAGTGGTCTTCCATCATAGGGAAGCGTATTTTGTTTTTTTGGGTAGGTATTTCCTGTCTTTGTGTAGGAATGTTCTGTTTTTTAGCCTTGTAGATGATTAGCCTTGTGATTTCTTGCATAATCCCATCTGTCAACAAATTTTGACAGATCTTTTGATATGTTTGATATTGCCCTCGACCTCAGGCCTTACCCTACACATAATGTCCTCAATGGAGTGCATCACCCTACACATATAGAATGACAAACAATTATCAAGCTAGAGGGTCATCTGCAAGACAACTTCAATCGTCTGACCAGCTTGATAAATCACCTCTGTCATCAGTTGTGTGAAGGGGATACATTCCTTTTGTAAGATATGTTCCAACTTCCATAGCAATGTCGGGTAGGGAGGGAATCAGCTTGGAGGGTGGTTGGACTAGTGTAAGAGCCTGAATTCCATGTCTGGACTCCCTTCCATAGATTGCCAGGAAGCTGTCGGCTTGCTTGATTTGCAAGGAAGCTAACCCAAGGTAAAGATCCTTAGGAATTAGCCTGCTGTAGCCTGGCTACATCACAGAACTGTGTGTTCTAGCATCAACTTCCTTCCTTCCATTCGATCTGAAGGATAAGAAGAAGATATTCCTGCAGAACCTGAATTACACAAAAAGGCAACCCCCCTTGGACATTGAGACATGAGATTCTCATTCCAGGTTTCCAGAAATAACGCTCACTCAAGGACCTTATAGCTGGGACCTTCCAAGTCCAGTTGGGGCGATCTGTCCCTGTGCAGCCTTCTCAAAGTCTACAGTTAATCTCTGATCATCCTCTGCAACCAGAAAGAGGCAGAAGACGTAAATATACAGGACTTGACAGCCTGGTCTTTTTAGTATAATAAGGTTTTCTCATGTCCTACATACTTGATTTCGCGAAGTCCCAGGTGGGGTTATACCACTGTCGATCCTACCTCTCCTCCTCTGCAAATAGACACCTGTACTCGACAGGCTGTTGTTAGATGATCAGCAATTCTTTATTCCACAACTCCTCAATCTGGATATGTGTGTGACATATGTGTGACATATCTTAGCGGCCCGCCCTCCTTAAGGCCTGGAGCATGTCTCATCATCCCACACTGCAGAGTGGTCCCGAACCCATTTGGGACAAGAACCAATTTTAACTGAACTGCTTGCAAGATTCATGACTGCATGTAGATAAATCCCTTGGATGGCCAAGGCAATATTCCTCTTTAGCAGCTCAAAGCTGCCTTAACCTTAAAGTCAGGGCTTGCCCACTCAGCCCTTTTTTTCAACTCTTGATTGCTGCAGAATCAGCCAATATGCTTGCAAATTTTGTGCCCAAGTGCATTCTGCAGCATTCACCTCGCAGTCTCTAGCGTTCCCTGCCTTTAACGCCAACGAGTGGGCTGTGGATGGCAGATTCTGCTAGGTGTGCACACCCCAGGATTGCCCTAACGGGCTCGCCCAGGGCATGGGTACCTGGCAGAATCCTTCCTGTACAGGCTACTCTCTAGTACATTATAACTCAGCTGAATGTCATCAGCCCTTTGGCCATTCAGACATGACTAGCTTGAAAGTGGAACTACCTCCAAGCTCCCTACATCATTACTTTAGTGTAAGCAAGAGAAAGTCATCTACTATGTTACAGCTCTAGCAATGAAATCAGCAATCCTTCTTATTAGTCACACCAGGTGGAATGTATATTGTTCCTGAGGATGATCGGAGTTATTAGTTTCTCTCCTCTTCTTGAAAAGCCAAAAGAGATCAGAAAAAACAGTTCAAACCATTCACATTGAACAAGAGAACAGTGGGGATTATAATCAGTGGTTTTTTTTGGAGAACAAATTTTCATGAATTGGTGTCCAAAAGAAATCCAATGTGACTCATACAAAGCATTTTGGTGAAAAAAGTGCCAAACTATCAGATTTGGAGGAAAAGAAAGTGCCAGAGTCGCCAGATTTCTTGGGAATTTAAACTGAAATCGCCATATTTAGACAATAGGTTGCCAGAATATAATCTTAAATTTTCTTTCCTCTCTAATTTGTGGGCAAATTTGGCCAATTCCTCGTGGATGATTGCCATCTTGCCTACATCCCAAAATTGAGGAGAAAAATATTTTAAAATGCTTATAATGCACACATTATGCAATTCATGAGCATTCCAAGAAAAAAAGTCTGGTAACATCCAACAAAATCACAGGATGTTGGGCTCTGACACATGGCATCCTGGAAACCATTAACTAGAGTGTGAGAGGGCCTCCATGTACTCACTGCGTTGTTGTGGTCCCGTATGAAGATAAAGTTTTTTTTTGCTGTTTTCCTTTTGTTTGTTTGTTTGTTTGTTACGGTGGGGAAGTACTGTTTCCCAACCCAAAAAACAATTCAATTTGATAAGTCTAAAACATAAAATTTAGACTAAGAGGAAGCTGGGTGGAAAATCTTGTACCCAGGCAAGAAATCATGTTGGCATACCTACCTATTTGGTTAGCCTATTTTTGGCCCGGATGTCCCACACAGCAGCCACTTCAAAAGACTTTCAATTCCTATTACATGAGACAACATCGCACCGTATGGTCACCCTCGCAAGTTTCAATATCGAGTTCAATTCAGTGGTTCCACCTAGCCAATATGTATGGCTCAAAATATATGGTCCTACAGGTACACAAACTTGCCTCCAAGATACTATGAAGACAGAACAAGGACGTATATAATTCAGTAAGTAACTATTTAATTATGCAATATCATTGGACTCAAGATACTTATTCAAATATTATAGTGGCTAGGTTTTCCACACAAATACAAGCCTCGAGGATTACAAGCTCTGGACATGCAATGGGTCCACGAATATTGGGCGGATCCAGATCCAGCTCCCTCCTTCTTTGTTGGATGAGGTCAGAATTGCTTCACACAATAATTTGTCACTTGCGGCAAATGTGTTAGAACTTGGTGCTGGAGGGCCCAGGGAAGTGCAGGAGAATCTATTCTTCAATGTGGGCTCCCTAGTTGTACTTGGTTGGTGCCCCGCCCCCCCCCGCCCATTCATTCCTTGCTCCAAAAGAGAACTATTTTCTGTGCCACATTTTGCATATTCCTATGAGAGGCTTGTTCCTAGATTATGTCAGTGGCCTGAACTACCCCTCTAGGTCAGAACCAGAGTCAGCAATGTCCTCCTCCTATATAGCTGCTGAAGAAATTCAGTAAATTCTGGGCAGAGTGAACCAGTGTTGTGCCCTTATTTGAAAATTTTCAGAATCTCTACTTCTGGATTTTTTAATATTCCAGAATCAGAACTGCTGGTTTTAGCTCTTTGAAAAAAAATCAAAATCATCAAACTGCTGGTCCAAATGATTTCTAACACCTTAAAGAACCTGTTGGTTTGATGAAAGAACCGGTGGGTTTTATGGGATTTTTTCCCTATAGTTTTAAGAACCATGGTTATATACCAGACCTGGTGAGAATCTTGATCATGAAACTTAAGAATTGCCCTGATGACTGTGAGGGTTTTGTTCCTGTTTCTAATAACCACCCACCAGGGGAGTGAACCAGCACCCTCCAGCTCACCATGCAGGATGGATGGTGTGTGGACTGAAAACAATTTTCTTTTGGACTCCTAAGACAGAGCTACCCATGGTGGTTCCTCATGTACTAAACATCTACATGCATCTATTTACCTAGTAGCCCCCAAGTGCATTGCCCTCTTATCTACCTACATAATCACCAATTACATTCCCTACCTACTTACTTATGATACTTACCCACTTAACTACCTAGGTACCTAGGTAGTGTCAGGGGAAAGCAAGAGGGTTTACAAAATAAGTTATCAAGGTGGAACCTTTGGTAACTTAGTTGTGGCTCATCCACAGCCAAGTACCATAACAGGTTTCCAATGGATGGTGCACTGATGGGTTGCTGGGTCACATAATCTGTGAATTCTGGAACTTGACATTACATATTCCCAGCAAGTTTGGGTCCTACTTCTGCAACCAGTTTTTTGGCAACCCCTATATTACAGGCATATTACATGGTTGGTTCTAGTGAGATCTGTGGCCAATGAAAGCTTGTTCATTATCTGGCAAAGCTGATACCCTGACCTATATGTCAGCTGGTAAGAGGCGAATGTGATCACTTATACCAAGGAACATATTTCTCGTGTTGAGAATGGCTTGAATTGCCGGCTACATTAGTTACAAGACATTTACACAAAAATCTGGCACTTGAAATGTATCATTTGTCAATTGTTGAAATTGTATCAGTCTGCCATCAGCAATTTTTATTTGGCTAATTTTCATCAAATTTTGACTTTGTAGTTGGCCCTGCAACCTACAAAGTTTGAAAACTACTCACGGTTAGGATTTGGATCATGAAATCCACTTGATTGTGGTGGAAAAGGTTGGGTAGGTGAAGTACACTATGTAAAGCCCCTTATGTCTCCCTTCCCCTACTTGTAGCTGCAATTTCACTAGTATCACTTGTACACACATGTATGTGGAAATGCTTCTCCAAATTCGACACATTTCCCAATAGTGCCATCAATTTTTTGAAATTTTGTATTTGCATTACTATTAGCCTTTGGTTTCAAAATTTGAACAATTGTTGAGTCTTATGATATGTAGCATAGTAAGTGCTTGCACCTATGAAAGTTATTTTTGGAATAATCCTTTTTAGCACATTAAAGGTATATTATACAAATTGAAGTCTCACACACATCATAGTGTATGTAACTTGATGTCAATAATTTGATAATTATATAATTATTTTAAAGTTAACATTGATAATTTATTACGTGGTGGGGTTTTATAATTTAATAATGATTTGGTGAGTCATCACTAATTAGTGATGCTTTCAATAAATTTGCATGATTCAAACATGATAACTTATTGGGAAAATCTTTGCACACATTAATGTGCATTTGTTATGAACACCACCATCATCCATTACTTGCATTGTTACTTGCACCAACACAATCGATTGCATCATTGTATACATGATCGCTTGCACCAACATAATTGTTTATATTATTATTTGTATCATTGTTTGCATCAACATAGTCGCTTACATCATCGCTTGTATCATCATTAATTATTAATTAACTCTTAGTTCACTATTAGTTAAAAAACTTCTCAAGAAACTTATTTAGTTGATGAACACATGAAAACCTTTATGAAAATTTCATTGAATTAGGAAGCTTATCAATTGTTTCCATACATTATCAGAATAAAGTTATAATATTTTCTACCATGTAATGTGTTTTTGCCTTACATTTTTTTGTTTTCAATTTTGAATTAAATTTAAGCTTACATTTCTTGTAATTTTTTTCCTTGTTGTGCTTTTGGTTTAATTATTGTTCTTGTAGTTTTTCATGCCCATGACAGTTTGAATAGACTCCCATCAAGTTTAGGCTTATTCTTGTGGTCATTATAATTGTTTTGTTTGTTTTTTTGTGGAAGTCAAATGTGGATTACCCTTCTGTTTCAAACTTAAATGTTTTCAAAAGGTTGTGGATTTCCCACTTTTTGAATATGTTGTTGAAATTGTAGACCACCCACCTTTTATTGAAGTATTGATTTACATTTTTTTTGGCCATGTTTATTTCAAGAGAAAAAATAGTTCCGTCCATGGAAGTTCTTGTTGCCTTTTAACATATGTAACAAAAAAATTAGCCTCTTCATGAACCCATTGTACACTTATAAGCACTACACCAAAATTTGTCTCAATTCACTTTAGGTTTCATTAGATTTTGAGTGAATTTTGAAATTTTTACCTTGGGAAATTAGTTAACCCCTTAATGAATGAAGACCAGTTATTACGAATAATGAATTATTTCATTAGTACCTAATGAAACAAGGTTACTGTCAAATGAAATACAAATTTACCAAGCCATTCACTTGCTATTTAATTAACTAGTCAGCATGGAAATCAATTAAAATTAAATTATTTAATATATAACATTATTGATAATCTCATGATTTTCAGCCTATGATTTATTGACACATGTCACTACTTAAGCTAGGTTAAAAACCTAACCTATGTAGGTAGGACACATAATCAACTTAAGCACTTATTCTAAGGAATTAGATAAGAGAATATTCAATCAACTTACCATTGTTGATCACACACAACACCACTTATGAAGTTTGATCCCTTGACCTTTAGAATGGAAGCAAACACCCTTACCATCAATCCACCTCACTTGTTGTGATAATATGTTACATTACATTATATTTGTCAAATATTTCATTTTAAACATTACAAAAACATAAACTTTGAAAATTCATATTTTATTGAGATTTTGTTCAAATGAAATGATTTGAATTTACTTAAATTTTTTTTAATAATGTACAAATTTACATTTATTTCTTTTTGAAAGTGTAAAATCATTTGAACAAAAAAAAAATTGAATATCATTATTCAATAACATTTCAATGACCATTCTTTTGGAAAAAAAATGTTTAATAAATGGGTAAGATTTTTGCTAATATAATAATACTACCTATGCTAAATTATTTTCAATTATTTTATGGCTATTTTTCATTAATTTAAATTATTTCACCCTACATTATTTACGGCTATTTATGATTATTTTCAATTGCTTTTGGTTATTTTAACTTATGTCACTTTAAGCTATTTTTGGTTATTCTATGTTATTTTTGGCTAATGTACATTATTTCACTATAGGTTACTTATAGTTATTATAAGTTACTTTAAGTTATTGAAAATTATTTCACCTTATGTTATTATTGGTAATTCTAGGTTATTGTAGGCTATTTTACCTTGAGTTACTTTTGTCTATTATAGATTATTTCACCCTAAATTATTTTTGGCAATCCTAAGCAATTTTAATATATGGTTATTGGTTGTTTTTTTATTGGGGCTATTGGTCGTTATTAATGGCTACTCGCACCTATTCTAATGGTGGCTATTAATGGTTATTCTATTAGTGGCTATTGGTAGTTATTTTATTGATGACTATTCTATTAATGGTTATTAGTGGTTATTGGTGGTTATTCTATTAATGGTTATTAATGGTTATTATATTAATGGCTATTGATGGTTATTCTATTAATGGCTATTAGTGGTTATTTTATTAATGGCTGTTGGTGGTTATTTTATTGGTGGCTATTGGTGGTTATTCTATTAATGACTAATGGTGGCTATTTTATTAATGGCTATTGGTGGTTATTCTATTAATGATTAATTGTGGCTATTTTATTAATGGCTATTGGTGGTTATTCTATTAATGGCTATTAGTGGCTATTTTATTAATGACTATTGGTGGTTATTCTATTAATGGTTATTAGTGACTATTCTATTAGTGGCTATTGGTGGTTATTCTATTAATGGCTATTGGTGCCTATTTTATTAATGTCTATTGGTGGCTATTCTATTAATGGTTATTGGTGGTTATTTTATTAATGACTATTGGTGGCTATTCTATTGATGGATATTGGTGGTTATTAATGGTTATTATATTAATGGTTATTGGTGGTTATTAATGGTTATTCTATTAATGACTATTGGTGGATATTTTATTAATGAATATTGATGGTTATTAGTGGTTATTTTATTAATGGTTATCGATGGTTATTATATTATAAATTATTGTTGGATATTATATGTTATATTACGACTTTTGGTGATTATTCTATTATAAATTATTTTTTGATATTTTATGTTATAATATCATAGGCTATTGGTAGTTATTATATTGTAGGATATTTTAAATTATTTTTCAAAGGTTATTATTTTCTATTCTAAATTATTTTGACTTTATGTCATTATATTATATTTTATATTATTTTAAGTTATTATATTTAGGATAAAATAATTTATAATAACATAAAGTAAAATGACTTTAAATAATTGAATGTATAACTTGAAATAATATATATTAACTTAAAATAAAATAACCGAAGGTATATCCTAAGGTTAGCTGAATAATTTAATTTAAAATAACTTAAAAGCTTATAATAAGCTAGTTAAGATACCTTAAAATAGAGTAACATATAATAGTTTAGGGTACAATAATTACAACTTCAAAACGAGCGCACACCTCTCACAATTCAGGATCTTCATCACGAGGATGTTATGTCAATGTCAAATCTAAAGATGACTCTGGAGCTGATTTTTCATCCATTTGTGTAGTTTGAGGCACGTAAGACATAATTATATGCGATGCCATAATTTCAAGGAAAAGAAAAGAAATCTTTAATCAAAATCAAATGGACAATGAATGTGTGGAGGACTTGTTATATTGAGATGTGTGGTTGTAATTTATAGGTCAAGGAAAAAGAAAAAAAATGCATAAGTAACGACTTAAAACCATGGTAAAATAAAACCTTAAGATCAATAGAAAAAATGAAAGTTTAAGTAAAATTTATTAGGGGAAAGTGGAAAGAAGTGAAAAGGTGTTTCTCCTTCTCCTCCCATTGGCCACCAAGCATTGAAACCTTTCATTGGCCACCAAGCATTGGAACCTTCCATTGGCCACCAAGCATTGAAACCTTCCAAGGGCCACCAAACATTACAACCTTCCATTGGCCACCAAGCATTATAACTTTTCATTGGCCACCAAGCATTATAACTTTTCATTGGCCACCAAGCATTATAACTTTCCATTGGCCACTAATCATTATAACCTTCCATTGGCCACCAAGTTAGGATCTTCCTTCACTTCTTTTTTTCTCCTTTTTTTTAAAAGGGCGAATTCAGATCATTGGGGTTTTTTTTTCCCGGACATAATTTTCGATTTGAGTCTTGAAAATACTTGTTCTTATAACCTTCCTTGGGAGGAGAAGAATGATTAATCTTAGTAGATGGTGGAAAGAGGGAGAGTGGATTGGATGTTTGTAATACTTTTGAAAGAATGGAAATGAGTAGGGATAGGGTTGGGAACTTGAAATTTTAAAAGAATTTCACAAACCCTCTTGGGTTTGGTAGCATAACTTCTTACTGGTTTAGGTGCAGAGCCTAGAATTCAGTAAGCAGATGCATCTTGTAGCTAATTTTCTAATGAGCTAAAGCAAGCAAGATTTGAATGATGTATCTAATAAGAATAATAATTTGAGTGACTACAGGTATGCAACCAAGTTGAACTTTTTACCTTTGTAAAAGCCTTTCGGATTTGGTAGCACAACTTCTTACTAGTTTAGGTGCAGAGCTTGCAATTTGCTAAATAAATGCGCCTTGTAGCTAGCTTTCTAATAAGCTAAGGCAAGCCAGATTTAGACAACATATGTGATAGGAGTAATATTTTAAGTGATTGGTGGTCTACAACCAAGTTGAACTTTCTACTTTTATAAAACCTTTTTGGGTTTGGTGGCATAACTTCTTACTAGTTTAGGTGAAGAGCTTGGAATTTGGTAGGCATATGCGCCTTATAGTTAGTTTTCTAATGAGCTAAGGCAAGCAAAATTTGAATAATGTATGTGATAGGAATAATATTTTAAGTGACTAGTGGTTTGTTGCCAAGTTGAACATGGTGTTGAATCTTTAAAGGTTGGTGTGAATGAGTGATAATTTAACATAAAATTCTAGAATTTGGAATGTTTGAGCTTGGAAAATATATTTATCAATTTTAAATCATAAATGATGCACAGGAAGCAAACTATTTGGTTTTAACTATAAACACAATTTATCATTTAGAAACACACTTTACATTTTTTTTCTTCATTAGTAGCATATGTATTTTCAAGTATAGTCACCTCATAGAACTGGGAGTAGAGGGACAGATGGTCGTTTCACACATGTCATGATTACTTCTTTTGTTCCATGACTGGTTTGAATCATGTCTAATCAATTTACATGGGATCATCCTTTGAAATAATTGTTGTTGATGGAGATGGTGTAATAGGTGAAAAATTCTTTGGGACCATTGGCAACTCCCAACACTTCTTTTATTGACTTTCAAAAAACATGTTATCACAACAAACAACTTGAGCAATTACTTGGTTCAATGTGGTTAGATTTGGCATGGTGAACAATAGACCTTCCTTCACATTGCTACATAATCCATATTAAAACTAAGTCATGAGTGATCCCATGATATGTTGCAAGCCGATTGCTTGAAATCTTAAGTATACACAATAGTTGGGTGTGGTCCTTGATAAAGAGTTGACAATTTGTTAATTGATGTGCGTTCTTTGCCAAAGTTTTCAAAGGTGGCACAAAATTCCTCCACAAATGCTTTGAAATCATTCAATAATGGAGATCGTTACTATAATAAAGGTGCAAACCATGCTAAGGTTGTGCCTCATAGCATCATGCCAATAAGGCCAACTTGAACTGGGCCATTTAGATAATGATGGGGGTGCAATTGAATGATTAATTGCACTTGGTTAAAGAAAATTTTGAAACTTGGAAGGTGTTCCATCAAACTTGTTAAGGAGGTTGATTTGTGGCTCCTTTACTTGGGATGGTGTTGTGGGAACACATCCCAATGATGTTGATGCATGAACATTTTGAAGATGCATAACGGACTCTTGAAAAGCCTAATTCTTTTGTTGCATATGCCTAAGAGTAACAAGGACTTCTTCCATAGATGCAACCATCTCTTTTTTAGATGTAGACATGATTATGAACACCATGAAATATGACACCAACAAGAGGTGGGTAATCGACAACTTCAATCAACAAGAAGTGGGTAGTTTACAACTTCTTGAAAACTTTTTGTTTGAAGAAGAAGGGTAATCCATACTCAACTCCAAAAGGAATGGTGATTCATTAAAAAAGTCATGACATAAATTAATGTGCATGATTCAAAGATAGTGACTTATCACAAAAGTCATGTTATAAATTAATGTGCATGATTTAAAAATAATGATTCATTAGAAAGGTCATGCTATAAATTATGCATGTTGAATCACATGGTGAGCCATGTGATGTGTAAAACTTTAAAAAAATTCTTGTTTAATTTTTTTGAACTTAATATATAAGTGGGTGTTTGGGGCTTTTGAAAAAACTTTCAATTAAAGAGAATAACTTGTTGTGAAGAGTTGAAAGTTTCATAAAATAGATTTGTGAAGGAGAATTGAAAAAAAATAATCTTCAAAGGATTTGGCATAGTTTGTAAATGTGTAAAACCCATGGTAGGAAAGATGATTATGGTATAATAGTTATATATAAAAAATAGATATGAATAGATATGAATAAATATGTAATAAAAATACATAGTTTCAATCCTATACTCGTATGTCTTCCACATGTACATTATCCACATAACATACATATAACTTACATATTTTAAAACTATAATCATCCACATGCCTAAAACTTCATCCTATATAAAGTACATTTAAAAAAACTTATCACATATAAAAACCTTGTTTAGTATGGATCACCAAACTTGCATAAGTTTTTCCATGTGAATGATTTCACAATCGCAATAACATGTGAGTTTATTATCATGGGTTCATTACACACAAAGTTGAATTTCAATGTTTCATAAAAAAACTAACCACACACAAGCATGGAAAAAAAAAATGAGCTCAAAATTCCCACAAAATCTTAAATATTTGAAAGAAGAATGAATGAATTAATTCTAGGCTAGTAATAATTTGTCACACATTATTATTCAAGAGCACAAATAATTATTATTTGTCACTCATCCTTTCCATGGATGAACCTTTATATTATTCGACATTTTATCCCCAAATTTTTTTTGTTTTGTACTAAATGAAGGAGATTAATAAAATATTTTTCCTACCTAAAATAGTTAATTCAATTGTAATTAAACCTAAAGGTTTTTAATCAAACAATCCATATATGTAGAGCCCATAAGGTTTATTATTTATTTTCATATTTATTCACTTTTCTATACCCATACACAATAATTAATCTTAAGTACAAAATTCATTTCTATGAACCCATTTTGGTGTTACAACTACATGTTGGGCCATTTTTGAATCATCACTCAGTTCTTGACCCAATTTTTAGCATAGTTCTCACAATGAAAATTGGTTTTGCTCATTACATGTCAAAATCAAAATCAAAATGCACTTCAGGTTCTCACATGAATGAAAATTAGTCATGAAAGCTAATTCTATTTTTCTCTATTGTCTTATTGTTTTTTCCTATTGGTTGTGTTTTTCTCACATTGTTGTTTTTGCGTTGTTATTCTCGTGTTGTTTTTTTGCATTGGTGGTAATGTTTGTTCCACATTGGTGCTACCGCTTTTCCACATCGGTGCTACTTTTCATGTCGCATTAGTGTTGTTGTTCGTGTCATGTTGGTGTTCCTATTTGTGTTGCATTGGTGTTGTTGTTGATGTCATGTTGGTGCTATTGCCTTTCACATGTTCGTGTTATTGCCATCCCATGTTAGTATTGTTATTTGTGACATGTTGGTGTTGATGCCTTTTTACATTAGTGTTATTGCCTTTTCACATTGGTGTTATTACCCTTTTGTATTGGTGCTACTGCTTTCTCTTGTTGGTGTTGTTGCCTTCCCATGTTGATGTTGCTACCTTTCCCACATTGTTATTATTGCCCTTCCTGTGTTGATGCTATTACCTTTCCTATGGGTCAAAGCAAGATAAAGTATATAGAAAAAGTAGCACCAAATTAAGTGAAAGTATGTGTCAAGTAGCACTAATTTGCTCTATTAAGTTTATAAGAATTTAATTCAAAAAAATTGAAAGCAAATGAATTTTAAAATAAATAAAAAGTACATTTGAAATCGATTAAAAAATGCATGTTCAAACCTACTTTTTGGTTAGAAAAGTTAATGAAATTGATATGTCATAAGTTAGGAAATGAAGATCAACATATGTTTTAGCAAGTCATCAAAAAAAATCTATTTCCTTTTTGTTAGAACCTACATTCACCTACTTGAAACCAAAAACCCATAGTGAAAAATTAAACATCAAAAGCTATTTGTATTTTGAAAAAGCTATTTAAAACTTACTTTTATATGAAAATCAATGCACATTAGTGTAACCATATATTATATTTAATCATTGAAAAGAAAAAATTCAATGTTCCACACTTGTATAATGGGTTTTGTTGCTATTTTAAATCTATTTGTTCCAATTTTGACAAGGTGATCAAGTTATTCACTTTATCTTTCTTACACCCTTATGTCAATGTTGTTGTTTTTATTACATAGGTGTTGTTATTATTATCATGTTGGTATTGTTGCTCTTCTTGTATGGGTGTTGGTGTTCTTTTCACATTGGTGTTGTCGCTTTTCCAACATGGGCGCTATTGCTTTTCTCATGTTGGTGTTATTATCGTTTCCTTGGTTAGTTTGGTATGTCCCCCCCCTCATACCTCATGCAAGTCGAATCTTGGAGCATTAGATCATCGATAAACCTTGAGGTGAGTTTTTTTTCCATTTTATCATTTTTGTTTTTTTGTTTTGTTTTGTCTTTTTTTGTAGGGTTTTCCTTACCTACATTTTCCTGTACATTTCATCACAAGACTCCAAATTACAACTTGAATCTTGTTTTGTAAATGTTTAGAAAATAGATTCCATTTTTATAAATCTATGTAAATGCTAGTTTTGATAGATCATATAATTGTTTAGTTTTTTTGCTACTCATAAAGGTAGTAATCAATAATTTCAAATTAAACATGGAACAATCTTTTGAAAATGAAAATACATGTGATGTATTCATGAATGAAATAAGGATGGAAAATGAACTTTGTAAGAACCTAAAGAGGTTACAAGTGTCCAAACAAGAGGAAGCAAAAATTCAAAAAATAATGAAAAGAAAATGAATTTTTTTTTGAAGAAATTACATGCACAAAAGATTATTTCAAAAACCAAATAATAAAAATGCATTATGTTGGGCATTTTATTATGTTAATGACAACAAAGAAATTGATTTCATAGTTGTTCAAGTCATGCGTTGTTTTCTTTGTTACAATAGTCCAATTTTGAATTTAAATCCAAAAATTCAAGCTAGAAAAGGATTAATCATATATAACAAAATTAATGGTATAACTACATTGAGAAAACATGTAAATTCAAACCATTCTAATATATTTTTTAAAATTGAAGAAGAAATGAACAATCCTTTGAGAGAAGATGAAAAACAACCTTTAAAAAAAAGACAAAATGAGTCTTCTAATTCCATATTTAATTTTTGTTGCAAAGGAACCTTTCAAGAAAAATGATCTATGATAAAAAAATTTGGAGCATTTGAACCTTTAAATTGTTAAAGACCATCTTCCTTTACAGTTTGTGGAAAATATTTTGTTGAAAAGATTTAGTATTCATTTGTGTCCAAGACTTGTTTTTCCTTCTAGAAGATAGTTTTCTCATGAATTACTACACAGTTTAGTGGAAAAAACTAAACAATTATATGTTTATCAACTTTAACATAATGCCATTTTATAATTACAAGCTTTGATTTGTAAATGTCAAAAGGTGGACATGATATTTGTGCATTGGTGAGCACTTTATTATGGGCTAATTGGTAGCCATAGCACATTACCCTTGGCATTTTTGAAATAATAGATACTATTGGACAAACCTTGGCTAGAAATTTTATACAATTATTGGACAATTATGGATTGAAAAGGAAAATTGTTGGTTGTGTCAATGATGAAGGATTCATTTTGAACAATATGACTATAACCTTAAAATCAGTTGTAAGTTGTGTTGGGTTTGGAAGAAAATTTTCAAGGTATTTGTTTTGGTCATGCATTTTAAAAATTGTGCCATATGCAACAATACATGAAATTTTTGCAAAAGTTTAAGATATGTATCTATCAAAGCTGCCCAAGGAAATTTGCAAAAGTGCATAATTTGGCAAAAACAATTAGGAAAGGGTAGGCAAAAATGGGAGAAAACAGGTATCAATTTAGGTTTTCCCCCAAGGAACTTGAATATTATGGTGGATTGTTTTTTGAATTTTTGCCATGCATAGTTTAAATTTTGTTTTGCTTTTGCAAATTTGCTAGTAAAGTTTTCTTTTTCTAGGAAGCTTTGCAGTTGAAATAAATTATTATACTATGTTACAACATGAAAAATTCTATGAAAATGAATGCAAGAGTACCACCTCCATTGACATGGCACATGTGTTAGATTATTGTTAATTCTTTTTGCCATGTTGTGTTTGCTTGTATTCTAAACTAATCTAAGGGTCATTGGTTTTTAATTGATGCATTAAACTCTACCATACCCACAAGTCTAAAATTCAGGGATGAAATTGATTTTGCAACCTTTGACAATTTAATGAAAAAATATGCAAATGTTGTTTTTGAGTTATCATGTTTGGCTTCCAACATAAAAAAAAAGTTGTTGGGGTTTTGGATTCTTTTATTTCCTTCTTAAAAAAATATCAAGAAAAAAGTCTCATAATATGTTTTCTTTTATGTTGGAGTCTAGGTTTAAGACCCTTCATCTTGTGTTTTCATTCATTGGATATGAACAAGGTAAGGTCATTATTGAAGAATATGACAAAAAAACTTTGTTTCCTATGTTTCTCAAGTGTCATTATTATTTGCATCCTTTGGTTGAATTTGAAAAGGGTGTTGTTGATGAAAAGGTTGAAGAGGACAATAATTTGGATATCTTTGAAATGACAATGAGCGTAAGTGAGCAAGTAACAAAAGTGATCAATAAAGAGTTTCTAATTTTCAAGCATTATTAAGTGAATGTTAAAAATATCAAATGTCCACTTCAATGGTGGGAAAAAATGAAAATATGTTTCTTATAGTTGGCTTTTGTGCTAAACAAATCTTTGGGATAATTGGATCCCAAATTGATATAAAAAGAACTTTTTAAACAACTAGAATCCTTACTAGTTTTAAGAGATGTTATTTACACTTAGAAAGTTTGGACAAATTGATCTTTGTCAACAAAAATTGACCGAATGATCTTAGGATAAGTTGTAAATCCCTTTCTAGCTTGATAGATTTAATTGAGACTGATTGAAGGAGCTTTTGAAAAGGATGAAGTTATGGAGTTTTAAAATTTGAATTAAGAAAATTGTTAAGTTTGCATCTGTTTTTAGTGATTTTTAAATTTAATAAATAAATAAATAAATATGTAATTAAGTTATTAATTAAATTATAATTTGTGAAAAATGTAATAGCTGAGTTGTGAAAACCAGATGTTATTGTATATGTGAGAACCGCCCAACACTGGTTAGAACCCCAAAATCTAGCCATGAGATACATTATAGCCACACTTTCTACTGCCACCGAGGACAAAATAACAAATCAGCACTCTGGCTGCTACGACTATGATTTGATGAAATCACTATTTGAAATCATTTGAATGTTGGGTGTGATCAGCATCAAGCTACAGTACCTCCACCTTGAGTGAGGCCTTTTAGTGGCCATCTACAAGCACCCAAAACCGGGTTCCGGGCCTACCTTTTAGCTACTGACTTATGTATAAGGAGGTCAATGAGAGAACAGCCAGGCTCTGAGATGTAGTTGCCATGCTCAGGGTCAGGAAGGAATGTCATGTCAGCCAACTCTCAAAACATGGACTATGCACTTCTTGTGGAAGACATTAAATCGGCAATAGCTCCTTATTGCAGGCTTCTTTTTTCCCCAACTGTCCAACTTCTTGTCCAAGATGCGTCTGGAGGTGCTCAGACACATTTTGGTGGCGCCCAGTACACACTCTGGGCATCATCCATCCAGTTTTTTTTTTTTTTTTTTTTTTTTTTTTTTTTTTTTTTTTTTTTTTTAATTTTGTTTTTTTTTATTTGGGGTTGTTTCCAATTTTTTTTAAAAAAAAAAAAAAAAAAAAAAAAAATAAAAAAATTATAAAAATTTAT